>JGI994J12354_10001810_pt1 | contig 21436 bp, 16 predicted proteins | sample IntmicLarv3ML3BL_FD_12354 | JGI IMG/M metagenome (IMG submission 12354) | reverse complement strand
TTTTTTATTTGTCACTTCTTATATTATACTATTTTTTTATATAAAACACAACTTTTTTTGAAAAAAATAATGAAAAAAATGTTTTATTTTTATAGGTTTTGGGTATACAATTTACGTATTCGCGTAAATTTGGATGAAAAAAGAGGATAACACCCGATAGAGTGGGAATAATATATATAATCGGAGATTTTAAAAAGATGAAAAAGATATTTTTACCGGCATTAATTATTCTCTTGGCGTCTGTTGCCTTTGCACAAGAGCAACAGGCACAGATGACATACGCACATTCGCCCATAAAATGCGTTCTCAAAAACTATTTTAGCATCAAAAATACTTCAAACAGAGAGGTTGTTGACCTTAAAATAAAGGTGCTTGTCGGGCATGACGACTCGCTTTACCAAGAACCGATAGAGACCACTGTTACCCCTGAGCCGACCGAGTGGAATACAGACCAACTTGGCAATAAGTACGCGATTATCGACGTAAAATCACTCCCTGCAGGTCGCGAACAGCAAGTAATAATAGAAAGAAGCAGCGTGAATTACGCAATAGCGTTCGACAAATCTATTTATGATATTAAAGATGATTTCAGCGACTTTTTAGAGAATCCGAAAAATTTACAGTATCTGCTCCCTTCGAAAGGAATAGAGAGTGATAATGAAATTTTTATCACTGATGTCAAGGATATTGACAACTCATACTCTGCTACTCACCGTGCGTTCGGCATCTTTACATATGTGAACATAAGCATGACATATGATACTGACACGAGGTATGCAAATACCTCCGCACTCGTGGGCAGAACTTCAAAACGCGGAGTCTGTACCGAATTTGCGGGCGTATTTGTTGCACTCTGCCGCGCGAACGGCATACCGGCACGCATAGTTTCAGGTTACTGGCCACAAAAGGATTTTAGAAGTGGTGTTGAAGAGACCTTTGCAAGTTCAGCGCGCCATTCCTGGGCGGAATTCTACGTTCCAACCGTTGGATGGGTGCCGGCAGAACCTAGCTCAATCTCTATGTTAAATGATATACGCGTATCAAGTTACAACGATTTTGCGGCAATATCACCAAACAGCCGACATTATGTTTATTCATATGGGCTGGAGAAGGAAAAGAACGGAAATATCGCCATAAATTACTCTTACCTTGGCGAAAAAACAAACGCAACCCTCGTAAGCGTCTCTCTTTTTAAAGAGAGTATCACAGCAACACCATACGAAGAATAAATGGCAGACTCACATTGGCAAACCTTATCATCAAATCTAAACCAAAATATAACTTAAATTTGTTTTCGTTCATTTTTGGATACAGATTGGACGAAGCTAGATGAGGTGTGCTACGCACTCCGAATATCGACGATTCGTTCAAAGGCGCAACGCGCCGGTCTGTGCCAAAAATGGACGAAAACAAAATTAATCGGTGGACATGACGATTATCTCATCACCTTCGTTTATTATCGTGTCGCCGCAAGGATTTGGCTCCATCTTGTCCCCTTTGCGCTTTAAAGCAACAATAGCCTCACCATCAAAAGTATTAAAATCACAGTCGTCAATCTTCTTGTTCGCATACGGAGAATTCTCGTTAATTTTGATAGAATTGACATGCAAACCGAAATCCTCGCTGTGCATAAGAAGGTCGATAAAGTCAACGATTCGCGGGCGGATAACGTCAGAAGCAATACGACGACCACCCAAAATGTACGGAGAAACTACCCTGTCAGCACCCGCACGCTTTAACTTATCAGCATTTTCCTCCAAAATGGAACGGGTCACGATAAAGAGGCCGGAATTTAACCCGCGCGCGGTAAGCACGATAAAGACATTCTCCTCATCAGTTTGTGTAACCGAAATGAGCCCCTTTGCTTTATGGATGCCTGCCTGTACTAAAACATCATCCTCTGTTGCTGCTCCGTTTATATGCAAAAGTCCGCTATTTTTAATCGCGGTCTGCTGCTCAGGGTTATCTTCAATAACAACGTATTGAACACCTGCCAATGACAGGTCTTTACAGATCTGCTTGCCCATACGACCGTAACCGCAAATAATGTAATGGTTTGTAAGTTCGCTGATTTTGTTATCCATCGCTATTCTCTCCAATGTTTCTGTCCATTCGTAAATATTATCTACCGCCTTATTCGCTGCGTCGTCCGCCGGAATAAAGACGAAATCTGCTCTTTCTTTTATTAGCTCTGCCTCATATGAACCCTCAATATCGTCACTGATACTTATAGCAACCCTGCCCTCATAACCGTTATGGCGCAAGTTATCTTCAATCAAAAGGGATACTCGATTTTCATTCACCGTACAGAGTACCCATTTTGCTGTATGAAGAGGCAAAAAGTGCATAAAGTCGGCATCCTCTGCATCGCCAAAGACCGCTTTGCCACCCACAGAATTCCAACGTTTTATGGCTTCCGGGTCAAAATCTACGCCCAAGATATTCGCGCCTCTATGCAGGAAATGAGTGCCGACCTTTGTACCAAAGTTGCCAAGCCCTATTATTATAACATCAGCATCGCCGTGGCCGCCGGCCGCAAGCACTGCACGCTCATCACGTTGCGCGCGCTCAAAGAATCTGCCAAATATCGGACGATACAGACGATAAAAAAGTTCGGCACGGCTCATCATAAACACACTGAACGCCATAGTGAGCATGGTCGCAAGCGCGATAATGGCAAAGGTTATGTCGTCAATAGCGCCGAGCGTCATACCGAGCGACATGAGTATGAGGGAAAATTCGCTCACCTGCGTTAGCGAGGTTGAAACGAAAAATGAGGTTCTGTAAGTGTACCCTTGCGCTGCCATTGTGAGCATGATGATTGTCGGCTTTAAGGCCATAACAAAGACGACAAATACCGCTACCATCCACCAATTGCCGCCGATGTCCTTAAGCTCAAGCTGCATACCGAGATTTAAGAAGAAGAAGAGGAGCATAAAGTCGCGAAGTACGACCATTTTGCTCGCCAAAATCTCGCGCGCGCTCGTTGATGCCAAAGAAACGCCGGCGATAAACGCGCCAACTTCCTTTCCAATGCCACCCATATCGCCAATAGACGCGAAAAGGAGTCCGTAGGTGATGGCAAAGAGCAGCAGCATTTCCGTTGAGTGCATTATCTTCTTGATGAGCTTTGGCATAAAGACGAATGCTATAACCAAAAGCCCGACAAATACTATAAGGTACGGTACTTGCGCTAAACCTATTGAGTTTTCCTTGCCTCCGGTAAAGGCGGAGAAGGCGATCATCACGAGGATAACGAGGATATCTTCAATAATCAAAATACCGATGGTCAATCTGCCAAAGAGCGAGGATTCGTCACGGCGATCAGACAATATTTTGACCACAACGATGGTACTTGAGAAGATGAGTGCCGCAGCGATGTATATCGAGACCATCGGGTCAAAATTGAGGAGGTAGCGCGAGAGCAAAAACCCTGTTATGCCGACAACACTTGCCTCAGCAAAAGCAATGCCGACCACGGACGGTCCGGTTGTCTTAATGGTGCCGATGTCGAATTTTAAACCAACGATAAATAAAAGGAGCGCTACACCGATTTCTGCAAAGAGCTTAACCAGTTCATTGTCGCCGGCGTGAAGCGCGGTAAAGAGCGGAATGCTTGGACCAAGAAGGATGCCGACTAACATAAATCCGATAACAAGAGGCAGTTTAAAGCGAACCATCAGCAGCCCAACAGCTACTGCCAGTACGAGCAACAAAACAACCATAAAGAACGGCTCTTGCAAAAAGTGCATACTATATTATACTATATTTTAGTTGTTTTGTCAACATAAAAAAGCGTTTCGCCAATATAAAATATAGCCCATTCATCCTCTTTTTAGATTTTTTTGCCCGCCATTATTTCCCAAATTAAACTTTATATAGCCAAGCCATTGTAATGCTTTCATAAAGCGTATCTAGTTTACCATTTCTATTCCTATTGGATAAAACAAGTAAGCACCATACTCTTTTATATCATTTTTTGCCCTGACAACAGATTTTATAACATAATTGCCCGAAGAATTTGGTCTCCAATTATAGTTGCTATCTAAATCAAAGTCGCGTAATTCCTCCCAGCTACTTCCATTATCACGACTAATCATATATTTATACTCTAAATTGATACCACCAATTACTGTCGTTGTTAATGATATTGATGTATTTATATTTTGTGGCATTTCTTTATTAGCTGTCAACGAAATATCCAATATACTATTTTTGGTATCATTAATGACAAACGCTATTTGCTCTGAATATGTAGTAGCGTTATCATCTTCCAAGTCATCGCCCTCACAAGCAGTAACTTTAAGAGCGTACATGCCGGACTGTGTTGGATACCATATATAATAATCTTGCCCTGAGTATCTGCGTATCGTTTTAAAGCCCGTTCCATCATCTACATCAAATCTATAGTATACATTATAGCCGGTCTTTGTTGCAGCTGTTAATATGATTCTCGTTGGTAATTCTTGTGGTGATACCAAATCAGCAGATAAGGTAACGCCATCAAGCGGCTGTTCAACTACAATATTTATAACAGTCTCATCCTTTACAATAACAAGCTCATCTTCATCCATAGCTTCAACCCTCAAGGTGAAAACTCCAAGATCTGTTGGCTGCCAAGTTATTTCATTATCTCCATAATCATAAAAGTCTTTTAATATATACGTATTTTCACCATCAAAGAGAGTAAACTTATAAACAATGTTCTCACCACCGACAGTGCTTGCAGTTAATATAATCTCGCGATTTATTTGCACAGGAGAGCTGACAGAGGATACCAACTCTACAGATTGCAGTGTTGGAGTCGGAGTTCCCGCAATGATTGCATAAGTACAAGAGTCGCTATACACGGTTATATTATCATCTATTTCTCGCATATTGACTTTAATGGTGTAATTATCAGGCAATTTAGAACCCCAGTATAGGTAAGGGCTGTGGTTATATTCTTGGATGGTTACAAAGCCATCACCGCTATCAACTTGATATTGATATTCAAAATGAGTATCAGATGCACCACCTATCGGCTCTGCTTTAAATGTTATAGTCTGCCCTGTTTGTTGCGGCGACGGGATATCACTGAAAAGCAAAACGCCTGATAATGCTGAATTTACCGTCATACTATTAAACGCATATTTTTCAGCGATTTTGCCCTTTTCCCTTGCAACAACCTTTAAAAGATAATCTCCGGGTACAGTAAAAAAATGAAAACAAGCATCTTCGTCGGTAAATTCTCTTATCACATTCCAAGTGTTGCCATCATCACTACTTGCAGAAAACTCATATTCCACATCAGTTCCGCCGGCAGAAAAGGCGCTCAATTCTACTTCTTCGTTAACTAATATTAATCTTTTGTCAACGTATAATGAAACCTCGTCAAAAGGAATTGTTAATATTATTGAATCGCTTGCATTATTTCCATTATTATCTTTAGCTCTTACTGTTATTATGCTGCCATTCGTTAATGGGCTTACATCATATTGAAAAGATTGAATATATATGCCCCATTTTCCATCATTTACTTTTATATTACCGAGGTATTCATTGTTAATAAATATATCTACAGATGGAGTTTCTGAGCTTTCATCAAACTGAATAGCTCCTCCAATGGAGAAACTTGTACTGTTAACGTAAATTAAAGAGTTAATCGCTATCATAATCGGGATAACATCACTTTCAACCATTAAGTTACGTGTTACTTCAGCACTATTCCCTGCTCTGTCATAGGCAGCTGCCTTTATGACATGTTTACCGGCAGATATCTTTGAAAAATCCAATTCAAAATACCACCCACCTTTTATAGAAGAAAGATCTGTATATACATGAACATCATCTAAAAAAAACCTCACGCCGGCAACTCCAACATTGTCTTTAGCATTTACTTCTATTGTTGCTACAGCGTTTACAGTGGAATTTTCCTCCGGCGTATTCCATTTCCATTCAATAGTAGGAGAAATAGCATCTTCGATTGTAATCGCGGTTATAGTATATATTCCCGGTGATTTTGCTTCAGCTGATATCGTATTGTACTCACCATCAACCGCAGAGTCTAACATTTTCCACTCATTTGACTCTTCACTAAAATATGCTATGCGTAAGTTACCGCGTCCATACTGTTCACTGTCCACATTGCCTAATGGTAAGGTTAAAACAGCATTCTCAGGATATTCACCTGCCGCAGAGTGAACATTATAAATTTCGTATAAGAATCCGTTTTCCGGGAAAATTTCAGGGTAATCCATTGGAAACAAAGGAGCAACCTTTAGCTCAGTCGCGCCTACAGAAAAAGCGATATTTGCTGAAAAAAGCAACAACGCAAGCAATAAAATAGTATTAACCTTAAAAGTAACATGTAATCGCATGAAAATAAACCCCATTAAACCAAAAGCATAACCTTCAAATATTATACAATATTTTAATGGTTTTGTCAGCATAAAACCATTTTTTTCAAAGAGAACATCTTCACTAATATTCTCTTCTTGTTTTTTTATATTTTCCTTTTCTGTTATTTCTCATTATTTCTTTGCTTTTTTTGTCTGTTTTCTTCCCGTTCTTGCGCTTTCCATTCTTCTACTTTAGCATCGCCATACATTATTATAAGAAAAGGAGAATTTCTCGAAAGGTAAAAAATAAAAAAGAGACCTCCTAAAATAAAGATAACATACCCCTTTAACCTGTCACCGGTTAAACACTGGTTTATAATATCCATTACGCCAAGTATAATTCCCAGAAAAACAAAAGCAAACCCCAAAATATAACAAATCCATTTATGCATTTTGTACAACATAGGCGATGAGTCGTACGTAGCATTGCGGCACCATTGGTAGTACCAATCGTACAAACTCCGCTCAAGCTTCCATTTCTTCGTTTGCTTTTTTTCTGTTTTCTCTTTCTGCTGCTTCATACGCTTTTTTCAAATTATATTGTAGCACATTTTGCGTGTTCTGTAAAGAAAATATGAAAAACAGTTGACAAACTCGCTAAATATATGTATAATTACAAAAGAATAAGGAGATAATATGAAAAGATTAACGATTTTTGCTCTGCTTTTAACAAGTGTAATATTTTTAGCGTGTTCATGCTTTTTGACCAAAAAAGATATAGATAACGTGTCAAAACTAAATAATGAAATACCATCAAAGGCCGAAGGAAACTCCATGAACAACATACGTAATTTTGGGTATTGTGACCTTGACGGCGATTTTTTGTACTGTAATTTAGAGGCAAAACTGTATAAAATTTCCATTAGCACCGGGAAGAAGACGGAAATATCAGACGACTTTAGCCCCGGGTTTATAAATGTCAGTCAGGGATGGATTTATTATTTGAGTAATGAGCGTGTCGAACCTACGCAGGAAGAAGACGGTGTTGATTATATAGGCAAAGGGCAAATCTACAAAATAAAGACTGACGGTACCGGCAAAAAGATGCTCGCCGAAGTGGAGAACTGCTCTATAATGCTCGTATTAGATGACAAAATATATTATGATACTGACACAAATGAAAAAGAAGGTGAGTGGTCAGGGCTCTTTACTATGGCACTTGATGGGAGCAAAAAAGAGCGACTCGCTGTAAACGTTAACAATATAAACATCGTTGACGGCTGGATTTACTATTTCAAGAGTGGCGAAGATCTCTCTGATTTTTGCAAGATGAAGCTTGACGGAACGGAAAACACAAAGCTCGCACCGCAAAGTCTGACAGCAAGCTTGCTCTTTGTAGATGGGTATAACATCGTAGGAGATTCTCTAGTTTACAAAGATAAACTCTACGCGTCACGCCCCAATGATAACTGGAGCAAAGTCCCTCTTTACAATCTCAGTTTTGATATGAAAACAAGAAACAAGGTTGTTGAGAATATAGCGTGCGCACTTGGTGGAAATGTAACTATAGCATTTAATATTGATGACGACTTCGTCTATTATTTTGGCAACACAAAAGAGGAAAATGTTGCGTTGTACAGCAAAAACTTGACTGACAATAAGGAGAATAAGTTAGTAGAAGATGTACCTGTAAATATCGTCAATGTCTTTTCAGATAAACTCGTTTTAGTTGGGTATCCGGATGATAACGAAGGACCTGTTTTGCCCTATTATTACATACTAAATAAAGACGGCAGTGGTTTAAAAGAGCTTTAAGTCACATTCATAAAATGAAAAATATAGGGCGAGAGCGGATTTTTCCGCTCTCGCCCTACTTAATTTATTTTGCAAGCGTTACGAGATTTGGCAAGATGCCGCGCGCTATCTGTCCAACAGCCGGAGCTGAAACCGTGCCGCCGTAATATCCGCCACGTGGGTCGTCCAACATAACGAGGATGACCAGATGCTCGCCGTCATTGTAGGAGTTATCAAGGGGCATAACTCCTACAAATGAACCGTAATATCTGCCCGAAGCATACCCGATACCCGGTACTGCCTTTTGCGCAGTACCGGTTTTACCACCTATTCTGTAGCCTTCTACGGCAGCCGGCTTTCCGGTACCCTTTTGCACCACGCGCTCCATATATCTGAGCATCAAGTCAGCGGTCTTTTTCGAACAAACCTCGCGCGTCTCCGGTGCTTTTCGCGGTGTCCAACGCCCTTTTTCGTCTGCTGTCGCCTTTATTATGTGTGGCTGTACCCATTTCCCACCATTCAAAAACACACCATACGCTGCCGCAAGCTGTACACCTGTAGCGGTCAAACCCTGCCCAAATCCCATATTTGCAAGAGAAACTTTGCTTGCCGCAAGCTTTCGGCTAACTTGACCGGAGGACTCATTCGGAAGCTCAATTCCCGTCTTTTCACCAAAACCAAATTTTTCACACCAGTCAACAAATTTATCAGCGCCAACACGCATGGAGAGCACTGCCGAACCTATATTACAAGACTGTTCCATTAGGTACGATGGCGTAACGCTGCCGTGAGAATTATGGGATTCACCTATCGAATGTTTTCCGATCTGTAGGTGTCCGGTACAGTTTGTTATCACCTGTCCGTCACTTATAGCGCCCTCTTCAAGAGCTATCGCCACAGTAAATGCTTTAAATATTGAGCCCGGCTCATACGGCAGATGGATGGAGCGGTTGATATACGCGGTGTTGCTGTTTCCGGGGTCATTAGCATCCCAAGACGGCAAATTCACAAGCGCGAGCAATTCACCGGTTGAGCTATTTAAAACCACGCACTGACCACCTAAGGCATTATAAGTATTAACTGCTTTTTTTAGTGCAGACTCTGCCACCTGCTGGATTGACGTATCTATAGTAAGCTGTATATCCGTGCCATTTATCGGGTAAGATTTCACATCATTTAAGTTCGGTATTGTCCTCTTACCGATGGTTACTTCCTTCACCTCTTTACCATTTTTACCATGCAAGAGCTCGTCATTTAGATATTCAATACCAAACGCGCCGATAACATCGCCGTTCGCCTCACGCGTCCACCCTAAAACCGGAGCAGCCATATCGCTGTACGGATAAATACGTTTAGGCACTTTATCAAGGGATACACCTGCGAGACCGTAGGTAATGCCACCGCGCGAAGTATCGGTATCAACGAGGTTAGGCACTGCCCGCTGCACAGCAATCATCGGAGTACCCTTGTCACTGGTTGCCGTAAAGACCGCACCCACTGCAGCTGAAGGCAAAAATGCTGTGCGAATAGTCTCCATACTTACCTTTTCGTTGTCAGATATAGCGCCGGGTTTTATGCCGTGAACCTTGGAATATATTGACCTTACCGCGAAATCTATCTTTTCCGAGCGTTTATCAGCTGTAAGAGAATTATAATACAGTCCCGCAGTAGTGACAAAGAGCGTGCTCTGCATCTTATTATACTCAGCATACTCGGTAGCTGTAAGATTTTTCTTTAAAATTATGTATCTATTGTCACCAAATACTATATTATTTAATCTCTCTTCAGTTATACCTATACAGTCTGAAATACGTTTGAGTGCACCCTTTTGGGAGTTTTTAGGAAGTTGCCTCAAGAGGCGTTTATCAGCTACAACACGGTATCCTTGATAAAGTTCACCACTAATACCTTTTATATCATTCTTATCAATCTGCTTGAGTGACCCTTGTGGAGCTTCGGAGGACAGTATCACCTTGCCGTCCTTATAATCACCCCTATTTTTTACAAAATTTGTGTGTATTTCCTCTATTTCCTTATTGCTAAATCCACAAATCACCTCTATTTTCGCAATTTCATCTTTGGTAAGAGAATTTTTGTCAGAAGTCGCATTAAAAACTATGGTTTCTCGAAGTTCGCTTGGTGATATACTAAGACCGGCATAGTCGCTGTTTGTTTCTTTTAGTGCTATAAGCTCTTTTGCACTCTTTTCCGGCAAAATATACGCAAGAGTACGGGTCTCAATTCTGTTTTCAATCTCACTCTTATCCATGCTAAACACTTCAGCAATCTTCGTGATAGTAAAATTGTGGTCATAAAACAGAGTGGGGTCTATAAAAAGGTTGTAGCTAAAGTCATCATAAGCCAATATTTTTAGCTTACTGTCATAAATTTTGCCGCGTTCAGAGAGTAATACGCTTACTCTCTCATGCTGTCCTTTTGCTTTTGCATCCAAAAAATTGTGTTTAAATATCTGTAAATGCAGAAATCTAAACGCTATTACAAGTAAAAAAAGAACACAGATAAAACACCAAAATCTGCTGTTTTTGCGTAAATCTACCCTTCTTTTTGCCATTTTTAAGTCCCTCTGGAATATCTATAATAGAGAAAAAAGTGCTATCTTTTACAAAAATAGCACTTTATAAATTTCAATAAACTCTAACGTTACTTTTGACTGCTACTAGTTTTTACTCGGAGATTTCAGCAGTGAAGAGAGCATTTTTTTGCTTGTGAGCGCAAAGCTCTGTCCACCTTTTCCCGTCTCATCTTTTGGTGCAAATTCTCCGCTTGCAACTAAGATACTGTTTTTGCCTGTAGGGTATGTAAACTGCGCAATCTCTCTCGTATCATTATCAAGACGATTGATATTACGCAAACGTCCTTCCTCTATATTCAAGCTCGTCAATGTTCGCTTATATTCGTTATTTTCTAAAGCTATGCGTTGCGCTTCCATATTGTAATATGACGCCATAGAAGTAGCTCCCAAGTATATGGCTACCAAAAACGCAAAAGCCACTCCTAAGATTACTAATCTTGCTGTAGAGCGGGCAGTGTAAAGGGCATTATCACCAAAAGCGCGGCTTAACAGCGAACGATTAGTGATCTGATCTATATCTTGACTGATTTCTAGCTCTAAGTTTACTTTTTTCACATCAAGTGCCATTTCCCTCTCCTTATATTATAATCTTTTATGCATTTTTTTGCAACATTATTTCAAGAGAAAACTAAAAAAAAATGATTTTTTTACAAAAAATTTTACATTTTTTTGACAGCTCGCAACTTCGCACTCCTGCTCCTTACATTTCGATTAATTTCTTCTTCTGTCGGCAAAAGCGGTTTTTTCGTTAAAATCTCGACTAATTTTTCCGGTTCAATGCGGGCTAAAATTTCATATTTGTTGGACGTTGGGGTTGGATATCCGCTTAAATGGCGAAAAGTCTTTTTTGTCTCGCCATCTTCAAGACTGTGATAGCTTAGGACTACGATTCTTGCTTCATAATTGCTGCGATTAACTGCTGTAATAAGTGCTTCATGTAAAACGGAAATTTCCTCATTCACTGCTATTCGTACTGCCTGAAAAGCTTTAGTTGCCGGATGTATTTTTCCGCCTCGTTCTTTAATGGTGTCGGTGATTATTGCTGTAAATTGTGCTGTGGTGGTGATCTGCGATTTTTTTCTAGCTAAAACTATGGCCTTTGCGAGCTTCCGCGCCCAACGTCCGTAACCGGATTCCAAAAAGATAGCATTAAGCTCACTTTCCGTCATCCGATTAACTATATCAGCTCCGGTAGTTTCGGCTCGTGTGTCCATTCGCATATCAAGTGGCGCGTCTTCCATAAAGCTAAATCCACGGGATTTATCATCTAACTGAAAGGACGACACCCCAAGATCGAACAGAAATCCATCTGCTTTTCCGGTGCTGACCGTTTCCTCTATAATGTTGTCAAGGTTCCTAAAATTATCATGTACAAAGGTTACATTATCATAACCTTTAAGCCGTTCTTTAGCGCGTTCCATGGCTTGAATGTCCTGCTCTATGCCGATCAATCTGCCGGTATTGCCCAATATTTTCAATATTTCAAGAGCGTGACCGCCGCCGCCTAAAGTACAATCTACGATAGTAGCCCCGGCGCGAATATTTAAATATTCTAAAACTTCGTCCTTCATAACCGGAGTGTGAGTAAACTCCTCGTTATACGGGGTACTATTCTTAAAATCCGTCATTTTTTCTGTTCTTTTAAAGCTTGATTCTCTTTTTTGATGGTCGCGACCTTTCCGCTTATGACTTCACCGGTAAGACTGGTATCGCGCTCTTCCCATCTCTTAATATCCCAAATCTCAAGTTTTTCGCCGAGCGCTACAAGCATAATTTCCTTTTCTATGCCCATTCTGCTCCGTAAATCCTGCGGAATGCTGAGGCGATTTTGCCCATCAAGCTTAACTTCAGCTCCTGCTGAAAGATAAAACATTACATCTTCGCGGTCTTGGTCAAGAGCACCATTTTCAAGCAGCTCGTCTACCATAGCTTCCCAAATCAGATTTGGATAAAAGACCAACGACTTATTATTAAACGCACGTGCCAAAAATCCGCCGTGCTCAAACAACGGCAAATATTTGCGTCCTATATTTATTCTTCCCTTATCATCAACTTGATGAGAAGATTGCCCGACAACACGTTGCATAATATCTCAATTTTTTTAGGGTTTAAAGAGCTTGTGGTTTAAAAAAGTAAAAGTTATTTTATTCTGCTATTAATTGCTAAAATTTGGTGAATATCTATAATTCACCGCCACTTTTACCCCACAAAATCACCCTGTACAACCATTTTACACCACTTTCCATCCACATGTCAAGCCCTTTTCGCCACTTTTTTTACAAAAATCATAAAAAAACACGATTTTTTTATGGTTTTTGTTGTTAACTGCCAAATTTAACCAGTTTTTCGTTTTTTTAAGCGGCGTTGACAAATTTCGCTATTTAAAAGTATAATGTAGTTAACGCGCGTTACTTGCGAGAGCGTTTTTGGAGGTTTTGCACGCCACGGGAAAAGTAAGAGAAGGAGTATCGGCAATGAAAAAACATTTAACATACGCAAAGGGGCAGGTTCAGCTGACAGGACTTTTAATAGCAGCAACTATTGTCGGTCTTATAGTTCTCGTGCTAATACCTTTGCTTGATAAGGTGAGTGAATATCCTCGGCAAACCACTTGTACTTCAAACCAAAAGCAGATAGCAACAGCTGTAGCGATGTACGTTCAAGAGCATGACATGACAATGCCCTCTACGGCGAATTTTTGGAACGATATCGGCGTTAGCGGGAAAATACTCAAATGCCCAACAGCAAACAAAAGAATCCAAAATTCTTATGGTCAAAACTGCTCTGTAAACGGGCTTAAAATAGAAAAGATTTACGACCCGGCAGGAACCTTTCTGACAGCCGATGTCCGACCAACCAGCGGGAATATTATAAGCATTGGCAACGGCGACCCACGGCACAACAAACGCCTAATAGCCTCGTACGTAGACGGTCACGTATGCCTGATTGAAGCTCCGGCAAGCTTTGTTTACGCGCCAAATGACCTCGCAAAAGGGCTACCGAAAGATAAAGACATCTACACGCCAAACGGTAAATATAACGCGAGCCATTGGAGCTTAGGCAAACTGGATGGCGACCAAAAAGTAGCGGCAGATGACAAGCGCTCTAAACTGACCGTTAGTAGCAATTGGTATAATATAATAACCCTCGCAGCTATTGGGGAAAAAGCTTCAGCAGTAGCAAAGGTTGACCTATCCACTTTTTACCCGAAAGACATTAAGAGAGCTAGCGATTATTGGGCATTTAGCTCAGATATATCTTTTGAAAAGAATATCAATAAAAGTGGTATGCTCGCCACGCGCACAGCGATAATATTTTTGGACGAAAAGAAAAGAGTAATCGCCGCTCTTTATATTTTGCGCAAAGCCGAAGAGGGAATCCTCTATGAACGACTTTTGCTAAATTACGACAACAACAAGAATTTTCCTATTGCAAAGAGCAAAATAAAAACCTCGACAATCGTTATGCGTTATAAATCAATGAATGTAGCAGACGAATGGAAAAACAGCGACAACAGTGAATTTAGAAGAAGTACTGAGGATTTCGAACCTTTTTCAATCGCTGTACGCAACAATATACTTTACGTCTCATACGGCGAGTGGAATGGCAAGACCCAAATAAACTTAAACAAAGCGAATTGGAAGAGACCAACGACTATGAAAATTATATGTTTTGAAAACGAGTTCGATGGCGTGACTAACGCTATTGAGCTTAAAAACCTAAGGTTTGTGCTAAAGTAATAAGAAAAAATCTCATTTTGTATTCTGAAAAAAACATCATTTTTTTTTCAGAAAAATATTGACAGGCCAACTATTTTCGGGTATAATATTGCTAAGCATATTTTACTTATGCAGAAATAACACTTTTGGAGATTAAAAACCATGAAGAAAATGACCCGATGGGGAGGGGGATTTACCCTAATTGAACTTTTAGTAGTTATCGCTATTATCGCGATTTTGGCTGCTATTTTGTTCCCTGTATTCTCAAAAGCTCGAGAAAAAGCTCGACAAACCACTTGTACTTCAAACCAAAAGCAGATTGCCACAGCGGTCATGATGTATGTTCAAGAGAACGAAGAAACCATGCCCGGCTCCGATTTTTGGAGCGTTATAGATGTTGGTGGCAAAATCTTAATTTGTCCGACAGCCGGTAAAAAAGTCGCCAACGGTTATGGTCAAAACAGCTCCATCAACAGCCTTGGTCTCGGAGAAATTGACAGTCCCGAATCTGTTTTTCTAACAGCTGACGCGTTGCCGGAGGGTGGAAACATTCTCACCATCGGTAATGGCGACCCAAGACACAACAAGGGTTTAATAGCTTCTTATGTAGACGGTCACGTACAGTACCACACAAACGCTCCTTTGAGCTTTGTTTACGCGCAAACAAAAATTGCCGCTGACCTCCCACAAAATGTAAATATTTACACCCCGACCGGCGTTTACAACTCTGCCGGATGGCTCTTAGGAAAGACAACAGGTGACTATTTAGTAGCTGACGGCGTAACATCATCAACGTTGAGAGTTGACGGAAGTGTGGTCAATATAGCCGCTTCCGGAGACCCGGCTTCTGCTGCTGTTAACATTGATTTACCAAGATTTTACCCTGCAGGTGTAACTGAAGCAAGTGAATATTGGTCATTCAATGCTGATGTATCTTTTGTGAAAAGCATTCGCTCTAATACTAAAGTATTATCAACACAAGTAGCGATTATTTTGTTTGATGAAAGCACTAGAGCAATCGCTACTTTCTATGTTTTGCGTATGTTTGATGCTAATTTGCGAGAATACATTTTGCTAAACTATAATAACAACCTTACTTTTCCCGGTCCTTGGAATGCTGCAGGAACTCCGGCTATTACCCTACACAACCAGTTCTTAAGTCCTGCCCAGTATGGCGATACCGTTACAGGTGGTACAGCTAAATTTAATAAGCACATCAGAAACTTTACTCCGCTATCCATTTCAGCTCATAACAATACTATATATGTTACATATGGCGATTTTAGCGGTAGCGCTGAACTTAATTCAAGTCTTGTAAACTGGAAAAAACCAACTATTCTACAGATAATATGCTGTCATAATGGTTGGCAACAAGCATCAAATATTATAGAGCTTGACAATCCGAAGTTTGTTATAAAATAATTTCATAACATAAAATAAACTAAAACAGGGGTTGGACAATTTTGAAAAAAAATTGTCCAACCCCTTTATTTGTTCAATAAAAAACAGAAAGATATGTGTAAAAAAATCTTGCCAGATGCGGCTAAAAATGGTATAATATATATGCATAAATAAAGGGGAACTGACGAAAATGAGTAAAAAAGTTGTTTTAGCATATTCCGGTGGTGTTGACACCTCTGTTGGCGTTCAATGGTTAAAAGCCGAAAAAGGGCTTGATGTTATAGCTGTGGCTATTGATGTCGGCGAAGAGCGCGACTATGAAGGCATCCGCCAAAAAGCGCTCGATATGGGCGCTCAAAAATCTATAGTTATTGACGCTACAGAGCGTTTTTCAAACGATTATATAACTAAAGCTATAAAAGCTAATTCCTTATATGAAGGCAAATATCCGGTATCTACCGCTCTTGCCCGTCCGCTTATCGCTGAACTAGTCGGCGAAGTCGCACTTGAAGAAGAGGCAACCGTCCTCTCGCACTGCTCAACCGGAAAAGGAAATGACCAGGTGCGATTTGAGGCAACATGGCACTCACTTTTTCCGGATATGGAAATTTACGCTCCTGTTCGCGAATGGGGCATGACAAGAGATGAAGAGATAGCTTACGCTGAGAAGAACGGTATTCCCATTCCGGTAACAAAGAGCAGCCCATACTCACTCGACGTTAATCTTTGGGGAAAAAGCTGTGAGGCAGGCGTTTTGGAAGACCCGTGGAATGAGCCACCCGCCGATGTGTGGATGTGGACAAAATCTCCCGAAGATGCTCCGAACGAACCGGGGTACGTTACTATATCTTTTGAAAAAGGTATCCCTACAGCATTGGACGGCAAAAAGATGTCTGTAAAAGAGATCGTTTTAACGCTTAATGAATTTGCCGGTCTGCACGGTGTTGGGCGCATTGATATGGTGGAAAACCGCCTTGTGGGTATTAAGAGCCGCGAAACTTACGAATGCCCTGCTGCGGTAACACTTATAAAAGCGCACCAAGAGCTTGAAACACTATGTTTAGAGCGCGACCTAGCCCACTACAAAGCACAGGTGGAGCATAAATATACTGAGCTTATCTATAATGGTCTGTGGTTCACCCCACTCCGCTTAGCGCTTGATGCGTTTATAGACGAAACACAAGAGTGCGTTACCGGCGATGTGAAGATGAAGCTCCACAAGGGCAGCATGATTGTCGTTGGCAGAAGGAGTGATAACTCTCTCTACGACTTTGATTTAGCGACTTATGACACAGGCGACACATTTGACCAAAGCTTAGCAAAAGGATTTATCACTCTTTGGTCGCTACCCTCAAAAGTCTGGAATCTCGCGAACAAAAAGAACAAATCAAAATAGTTTTTTGATTTATAGAAAACAAACAATAAATCCGAGCTTAGTTTTTAAGCTCGGATTTATTATTTACAATTTCTAAATTGTATCTATCTTAAACTTATTTAGCCCCAAACGCAAAGTTTGATATTCCAACCAAACAGTGTGGCTCTTGACTTGCAATACGAATACGCGGTGGTTTAGCTGGATCATTAAAAGTTACTCCATCCAACTTCGCACTTATAGACCTACCTCCATAAGATACAGTAGCATTCCCGTTTTTATCTATAACAAACGAGAACTTTTGAGGAGTTTTTACGAAATTATAAATAGGAGCAAAGGCAGCAGCAGTTCCCGGTATATCGTCCCAAAGACCATTACCTGCATTTCGTGCCGGAGTTCTCATGAAAAACTCTTCAGCAACAGGACTTGTTGCAGTTATACCGGCATCAGTACCACCTAAATAAAGTCGAATGCCGTTCTCTCCCCAGCCCCACAAACAGACTGAAACACGGGCTAACATTTTACCCGGGAAAGCAGAGCCGTCCATTATATCAATAGTTCCGACAGCAGCATTACGTGCGCTGGCATCATAGTGTGCACTTCCTCTGTTATCAAAAAAAGCACCCATGCTAAATCCCCACCATTCGGTTGGGGCATTGCCGTCTGAATTTTTGAACTTATCAACAGGAAGTGTATAAAATGTAGAAAAACTATTATGTACTTGCGTAATCAAAGTTCCGTTTGTATAACCGAATCTTGCATCAGCATGCAAAGCCTCTGTAGTTGTATTGGCATTGCCCTGATTAACATATACATCGCCGGACTGGTTTAAACTTTGAGCACCACCGGTATCTGTTACGCCATCTAAAAGGCTGTTGTCGTCAAAAAAGACAATTGCCATAGTGTCGGTTGTTAGTGTAACGTGACCGTCAACAAAGGACATTATAGCTTTTTCGGTGTGACGTAATGTTATATCGCCGGGGATAGCCATAAGATTACCGGCAGCTTCGCTGTCAGCAGTCAATGCTATCTCTACCGGGTCAGCTATCTCGCCTAAACCTTTTCCGGCTATATTTGCATTATAGGCATAAGCATTTGAGATTTTCTTACCGGCTGTCGGACAAATAGTGATTTTGCCTTGAATGTCGATATCGCCCCAAAAATTAGTACTGCCGGGCATAGTTTCTTCATTTTCTTGAACATACATCATCGTTGCGAGTGCAATCTGTTTTTGATTTGATGTACAAGTGGATTGTCGTGCTTTTTCACGAGCTTTTGAGAATACAGGGAATAAAATAGCAGCTAAAATCGCAATGATAGCGATAACTACTAAAAGTTCAATAAGGGTGAACCCCCCCCCCCCTTTGTTTTAGATTTTTCATCTTTTCCTCCTTAGTTTATTGTACAGTTTTTTTCATATCTTTATATATGAAATCTGTAATATATTTCTATTATACCCTATAAAAGCAGAGTTTGTCAATATAGAAGGCAAAAAAAATGCTATAAAATAAGATATTTTAGGAAAAACGCACTATTTTCTCTTTACGTTAGAGGAAAAATAGTATATAATAAAAAGGTAAAAAAATAAAGGTAAAAAGATGCATTACATAATAGGTATTGATATAGGTGGCAGCAAAACAGAGGTCGTAATATTTCGTGCTGACGGAAAATTCATATCTTCAGGTAGAATTGACAGCGGAGAAAACCTCGCCCAAGAGGCAAGCATACATCCATTCCGTTTAGGTGGCGGAAGAGATGGCAGAGCTATACATAGGGCAATAGAAACAGCACTGATGACCGCCGAGTTTGATGATAATGAGGTGATAGATCTAACTGTATCATGCCACATGGGCTCATTTCCGCTTAACGCACTAAAGGGCATAAACTTCGGTTGTCTTACAACCACATACACGACTGAATACAGTCCGATCTTTGAAATAGCCGGAGTAACACACGCAGCATTTGCGCTTGCCGGCACCGGCGCGTCGGTCATGTGTCGCCTTCCCGACGAAAGAGCGATGTTTATGGATGGTGCAGGTCCTGATTTAGGGGATTTAGGTGGCGGCTGCTATATAGGAAAAAAAGCTTTAGTAGCACTCTTAAAGAGCGTTTGGCACGAAAAATATTATACCACACTAAAAGAAGAGATACCTAAAGCGCTTGGGTTTAAAACTCCTGCGCCAACTGAGATGAACCATTATGAGGAACTCGTGCAGTACTCGCTACGCCCGCACGACAGAGCGCAAACAGCGGGACTGGCAAAAGTAGTCGCGATAGAAGCAGAAAAAGGGGACAGAATAGCTCAAGATATTATGATTGATGCCTCAAACCAACTCAGCGAAACACTCTCGCTCGTTATTGACAGGTTAGGGTGCGGCGATATGGAGTTGCCGCTCATAACTATGGGAAGTTTGCTCGCAAAGTCTAATGTGTATTGGAATAATTTCACCGCGCGCGTTAAGGAATTTGCGCCAAACTTTATCCCTATGCGAACAGTTATTTCTCCAGCGGTAGGACATGCTTTGATTGCATTTAAAGACAAATACCCCGAAGAATATAAAAGTTACCTTCGAGAAGAGGTACTAAAGAACGGGCAAGATATAAACTTTACCGCGTCAGCTACAGAAGAGCAGAGGCGCGAATACTACAGTAAAAAAGGATTTAGATATTATGGCTAAAATACAGTATTTTGATAAAATGCGCGAGATTATCACGCACTTAGAAACTATCGAAGAGGACAATATTGAACGCGCTGCTGAGACTATTTCAAGCTCACTTCTAAATGGCGGAGTGCTTTTCACCTCCTCAATAGGTCACGGGAACCATGAAGATTTCCTAAACCGCGCCGGAGGGCTTGCGGCTGTACAATATTTCGCGGCTTCTGTTAAAATAGAGTCAAATGTTCCAGATGTTTACAAGGGCAGACCGCGCAAAGAGGATTTTGATAAGCTCTCTGCAGAAATAGAATTTTTGCTTAAAGATTCTGAAATGCGCTCCGGTGATGTTCTTTTAATCGGTTCGGTATCCGGCAAGAACGCGCACCCTATTGAGCTCGCTATGCAAGCCAAAAAAATGGGCGTTAAGGTGATTGCTTTTACCTCACTAAAATATACCGCGGAAGTAAAGAGTGGGCACCCAAGCGGCAAAAAACTCTGCGATGTAGCTGATGTTGTAGTAGATAACGGCGCTCCATTTGGTGATGCTGCAGTAAGCGTTCCGGGATATGATTTCGACCTTCTTCCGGTATCGGGCGCTTCGGCAATAATCTCCGGTTGGGCTATTTTTGAACGAACATTGGTTAAAATGCACGAGGCAGGAAAACCCGCTACAGTCTTTATGAGTATAAACAGACCCGGCGGTCAAGACTTTTACAATGAGGCAGTTAAAGAGTATAACAAGAGAGGATATTGATGGAATACATTGAAAAATCGATAAAATACCTTGAACGATTAAAGGATGAACAGAACGAAAATATATTAAACGCCGCAAAGCTGATAGCAGACACAATAGAAGGCGGACGGTGTATATTTTCTTTTGGCGCAAGCCATTCCTTTATTATGACCGAAGAGATGGTTTACAGAACAGGCGGACTAATGCTCGTAAACCCGATTTATCCGCATGGTATGAATTTAAGCGTGCGCCCAATGACCCAAACTTCACAGTTTGAACGACTGGAAGATATCGGCAAGGTTTTACTTGACCAGTCTCCCATCAAAGATGGCGACACACTTATTATAACCTCGACATCAGGGCGAAATGCTGTAGTTATTGATATGGCACTTCGAGCTAAGGAGCGCAATATCAACCTTATAGTTATCACCGCACTAAGCTATACTGAGGGCGTCACCAGCCGCCACAAGAGCGGCAAAAAATTGGCGGATTTAGCAGATATCGTTATCGACAATGTTGCTCCTGTCGGAGATACTATTATTGAGCTTGATGGGTTGCCATCAACTATCGGCCCTCTTTCTACCATTACCGGTATAGCTATTGTTAATAGCTTGGTGGTGGAGACGACAAGAATCCTCCTTGAACGCGGTATCACCCCGCCGGTGTATATCTCGGCGAACTTGGACAACGGCGACAGTTATAATGATAAATTGCTCAAAGAAAACAGGGACAAAATTTTCTATATATAGCATCCACAGTTTTCATATTGGGTATTAAAATATAAAAACAATGCAATTAAAATTTCCAAAAATAGCCTTAACTTTACTATTGATTATTATGTTTTCGC
>JGI994J12354_10001809_pt1 | contig 21440 bp, 18 predicted proteins | sample IntmicLarv3ML3BL_FD_12354 | JGI IMG/M metagenome (IMG submission 12354) | reverse complement strand
AGGGATTCTTGACAAGAGATCCAAGAATGAAAGAGAGAAAGAAACCAGGTTTGAAGAAAGCAAGAAGAGCTTCACAGTTCTCAAAGAGATAATCAAATATGGTATATACAAAACCCCGAAAGCGTTGGCTTTTGGGGTTTTGTGGTTTGTAGATGGGTTAAAAACCAATGGATTTTCATGCCATGTTATGTTATATTGATAATAAGAATTTTCTGTTAAAATATTAATGGAGGTAAGCCATGCCAAAGAAAAAAACTGAAATTACAATTAGTTCAAGTACAGCAGAATATTTGACGTTTGTTGCCTCGACAGGGGATAGCAGTGTAGAAATGCGATATGAAGACGAAAATATTTGGCTTACACAAAAGATGATGGCAGAGCTTTATTCGGTGACGGTTGCGGATATAAATCAACATTTGAAAAGGGTATTTGATGATAAGGAATTGCCACAGGATGTAGTTATTAAGAATTTCTTAATAACTGCATCTGATGGTAAAAATTATAATACAAAGCACTATAATCTCCAAGCTATTATTTCAGTTGGATTCAAAGTAAATAACCCGCGTGCAGTTCAATTTCGCAAATGGGCAGAGTGATTTTGACAGATTTATATCTGTTACAAAGGAAATTGAAGATAATAAGGATTAGAAAGGCAGAAGGTATGTCTAAATTATTGAGTACATTTATTATATTTGCTATATTGCTCTGCGGATGTTCTGCTAAAGGTGGAAATAATACAGAGGAATCTACAAAATCAGAGACCATAACATCCCAAATAAACATAAAGAGTGATATCAAATATACAATTCAATCTGAACTTCGGAAAAACGGATCGATTTTTAATTTCGACATTAAAGAAATAGAAACTGGGTTTGAGTTTCATATGTATAAATATATTGTTGAAATATCCTGTGATGAATCTGACTATTATGAACCTCACTCAATAGAAATAGAATCTACAATCCTGTGGGAATCAGAAAATCTTAAAAAATATTTTGATTTAGTGGATATTGATTTTGATGGATTTGCTGACATTCAAACTGTAATAGGTGAAGGAGTTTCAAATATAAGTTATGCTTTTTATCGTTGGGATATATTTGAGAGTAAGTTTGAGGAAGAATCCTTCTTTGAACTGTTAACACCACAATACAAGTTATTTTCGGATACGAAGCAAATAATCAGTGGGTACCGTAGCTCAGTAGTTGATTTTTATTACAGTATGTACCAACTAGGAAATACAAAAAATGGTAATTGGTTTGGAGAATATGAGCTGATTAGGCGGGAAACTCAAGAATATGTATCAAATAAGGAAAATGATAGAGTGTCTCATGTATTTATTGGGGATGAAGAAATTTACAAATGGAATTGGACGGAAGGTAATAATCAAGATATTGTTGAAAATTATATGAGATTTGGAATATCAAATCCTATCAGTGTTGAAGAGGCAAAAGCACTATTGTATGAAGAATATGGGGAAAGTGATACAAAATCAGGATTCAAATTTTCTTTCCAATTCAAAGAAATGGTCATGTATGAAAAGCTATCTTGTTATGCATTTAGTCTGTCATGGTTAGTGGACGATGACCATTGGTCATCAGTTGACACTGTTGCAATTACACCTGATGGGAAACAAATATTTTCGGTATAATTTCCCTGACTGATTTTGACAATAAACGGTATTTTTGATATCATTAAAGACTAGAAATGAATCACTGGTTTTTTGTAAATAAGGAGGTCATATGACAATTTTAATTTCAGCAATCTGTACATTGCTTTATGCCGCAATATCATTTTATATAACGTTGCCGCCTATAAACTTAAGGGCAACTGAATTTTATCACTATATGTTGGGAATAGTAATTGTTTTCTCAGTAATATACTATATTTGTGATTTAATAAGAAAATCCAAGAATAATCCTATTTCAATAATGGGAAATAATATAAAAATCAAGAAATATCTACCTTTAATCTTAATAGGGTTACTCATAATGGGGATATCTGGAGTTATATTCATTCTTATAGCGGCAGGGATATTTTTCATGATTGTAAAAGCAAAATCGGCAAATATGCAAAACATAAACATAAATATAAAAGGCAAATACAAAGATGTGTGGAAAAAATTTGCACCACCCATCATCATTTGCGGAGTATTGCTGGCAACCTTATTAATAGGTGGATTGGTATCACTTCCTATTTTTAACTCAGGAAAATATCAAAAATTGTTAACTGTTACAGAGGGCAGTTTTGCGGAGGATGTTGCTGAAATAAATTACTCACAGATACCCACGTTAGACAAAGATTCTGCGGCAAGACTTGGAAACAGGAAAATGGGTGAACTTTCAGATTTGGTTTCACAATTTGAGGTTTCCGATATGTATACCCAGATAAATTATAATTCGAGACCGACGAGAGTTACGCCGCTGTTATATGGAGATTTCTTTAAATGGATGAACAATAACAATGAGGGGATACCTGCGTATATGAAGCTAGACATGGTATCACAGGAAGTAGAATGTGTCAGATTGGAAGACGGTATCAAATATTCGCAGTCGGAACTTTTTGGAAGAAAAATAGAGAGACACCTAAGATTCCAATATCCGACATTTATATTTGGTGACCCCGTTTTTGAAATAGATGAAGAAGGAAATCCTTACTGGGTCTGCTCAAAGATTAAGAAAACCGTAGGATTGTTTGGCGGAGAGGATGTAGACGGAGTGGTTTTGTGTGATGCTGTCACAGGTGAAAGTGAATACTATCCTGATGGTGAAATACCACAATGGGTGGATAGGGCATATAGTGCAGATTTATTAATAGAACAGTATGATTATCATGGAGAGTACATACATGGTTTTTGGAATTCAATTGTGGGTCAAAAGGATGTGAAAGAGACAACTGACGGTTACAATTATATGGCACTGAATGATGATGTATATGTATATACAGGAATAACCTCAGTTACAGGAGATGAATCCAATATAGGTTTTGTTCTTATGAACCAAAGGACAAAGGAGACAAAGTTTTATGCAATTACAGGAGCAGAGGAATATTCAGCGATGTATTCCGCAGAGGGAGAGGTTCAACATCTTGATTACAGAGCAACTTTTCCGCTTCTCTTAAATATAGCAGGGGAACCAACATATTTTATACCACTTAAAGATTATGCGGGACTTGTGAAAAAATATTCCATGGTGAATGTTGCTCAATATCAGACTGTGGCTGTTGGAGATACAATCAAGATTTGTGAGGAAGAATATAGAAAAAAGATAGAGAAAACAGCAGAGGAAAGCGGAGATAACCAAATTGAAGAGGAAAAGACAAAGATAACAGGGACAATAAAGGATATTAAAAGCGCAGTAATTGATGGAAATACCACCTATTATATAGTTCTTGATAATTCTGATAAAATTTTCAGAATAAGTGCTTATGAAAATCAAAAAGCAGTAATGCTCAGTAAAGAGAGCATAATTGAAATAGAATATGCAGTAAAAAATGAAAACAGTGAAATAATACCAATTATAGATTTTTCAGAAAAATGATGAGTGCCAGGGGGTTTGAGAATATGGAATATGTGAGGCAGGACAAAGAAGGTAATGAGGATAACCATTCTTTAGGAGCTGTTCAGACAGTGATAAGAGGGCGCATAAGATATATATGGTCAGGACTGATTTTAATTGCTATATCAATGTGGGGATTGTATGCACTCTTTTTAACAAACATGGAGTTCTTTGTGGAGAGGACAACTGTAAACATTTTAATAAGTACAGTGCTCCTTTGCGGAGGAATTGCATGGGGAGTACAGCAGTTATATTTTGTTACATTAAGAATGAAACTGCGCAGATATGGGTTTGAGATGTCGAGTGTTTTAGGTACCAAAGAGTATGAATATAAAGATTGTGAATTTTATATGACGGAAAAATATGTACATAAAAACGAGACAGATGGATACAAAACTGCTTTCAGTGTAGGAAATTATGTAAGAATTTATGAATGCCAAATCAGAGTTAATGGCAGAGCAAAGCCCATAATAATTAACAGTAGCAAGTATTCACAGTTAAAATCAAAGATGACGGCAATGATGGAAAATTTGAAGTAAATAAAATTGGAGGATTATTTTATGGTAAGCAAAATTACGGAAGCAGTGGTTTATTTACAGGGGGCACAAATAACAAGAAAACAAACATTCAGTGCAACATCAGAAATAAATAAGTTTGTATTTGGTAAATTGCCATCAAATATAAATATTGAAAGCATAACAGTGGAAGCTGATGAAAATGCCGTGGTACTGTCAGTTCAGCATGGATATGTGACAATTCCTGTAAAGGAAGAAAATCCAGGAAGAGTGGGAGAACTAAACAATAAAATAAAAGAACTGCAGGACATGCTCAAGATAGAACAGTCCATGCTGGAAGTGTGTCAGGAGGAAGAGAATCTTTTAAGAGAAAAATGCTCTGAGACAGACGGAAAAGTGTATAAATTCGAGGAAATGAAAGACACCATTATATTTTTCAAGAAAAAATTAACAGAAATATCTCGTGAAAAGATAGAACTAGAAGAAAAAATAATGAATTTACATACTCAAATCAATCTTATCTATTCGGAAATCGGAAATGCAGGGAGAACAAGGTCAGAAGAACAAGTAGAAGTAGAGATATACTGCGAAAAAGACTGTGAAACAGAATTGACATTATCATATTTTACAAGCAATGCAAACTGGACACCATATTATGATATAAGGGCAAAAGATGTTGAAAAACCAGTTAGTATATATTTTAAAGGTATGGTATACCAAAGCACAGGAGAGGATTGGGAAAATGTGAACTTAACACTATCCACAGGAAATCCGTCCCTGAGCGGAATAGTTCCGGAGCTGACACCTTGGTATATTGATTTTGACCGTCCTGCAGTTGCTTCATCTTATCAGCAATTTAATGCAATTCCGGTGAGAATGGAAAAAAAGATTATGTGCACGGCTATGATGGAGGCAAAAGAGTGCGAAAAAGTTGATGAAATTCATATGCCAGTTAAACAAATGGTAGTAGCAACAGAAAGCCTTACTAGCGCAGAATATACTTTGGCAACACCATACACTGTGAAAACTTCTGGAAATGGCAAATCGGTTGATATAAAAACACATGAATTGGAAACAGAATATATTTATTACAGTGTAAGAAAATTGGAAAAGGATGTGTTCCTTATGGCAAATCTCAAGGGTTGGGAGCATTTGAATTTGTTGCAGGGAAATGCTAATATCTTCTTTGAGGGAAAATATGTAGGAAAGAGTGTTATCAATCCTAGACAGGCTGATGAGATTCTTGGAATTTCATTGGGAAGAGACAAAGGTGTTATGGTTACACGTGTTAAAGGAAAGGATTTTTCAGGAAAAACGCTCATTGGCAGTAATAATAAAATCAGCCGTGAATGGGAATTGACTGCGAGAAATCTAAAGAAACAAGCGATAAAATTAATTTTGGAGGACCAGATTCCTGTATCAATAAACAAATCGATTACAGTTGATACAATAACCATTTCTGATGCAGAGCATAATAAAGATACCGGAAAATTGAAATGGGAATTTACGCTTGAACCTGCAGCATCAAAGAAGCTGTCTGTTAAATACTCGGTTACATATCCTAAAAATTCCTCATTGACAGTAGATTAAAAGGAGAAGAGTAATGGAAATATCAAGAACAGATGAACTTACAGATTTGATAGCCAAATTTGTAAAAACAGTTGCAATTAAGCTGCCTGATGATGTGTATCAAGGATTGGTTGAACTGAGAAAAACGCAGGAGGAAGAGCGCGCAAAGCATCTGTATGAATGCATTTTTCAAAATATAGAGCAGGCGGCGGAGTTAAACCGTCCACTATGTCAAGATACTGGCATAATACAATTTTTCGTTAGGGTCGGCACAAAATTTCCGCTGATTGATGAGCTTAAGGAGTGTTTGAAAAATGCTGTTTTAAAGGCTACCGAAATCACACCTCTTCGTCACAATGCAGTTGAGTCATTCACAGAGAGAAATACAGGAAACAATGTGGGAACTGGTGCGCCGTGCATTGAATGGGAAATAGTTCCCAACAGCAGTGAAGTAAGTTTTGATGTTTATATGGCAGGGGGAGGATGTAGCCTGCCGGGAAGGTCAAAGGTTCTGATGCCTTTAGAGGGATATGAGGGTATAGCAAGGTATGTTTTTGATACAGTAGTGGATTGGGGTATCAATGCGTGTCCACCATTGGTTGTAGGGGTTGGAATAGGAACCTGTGCGCCAACAGCAGGTAAGCTGTCAAAGAAGGCGCTGTTAAGACCAGTTGGAAGTAAGAATCCTGACCCTAAGGCGGCGCAGATGGAAAAACACCTTCGAGAGGGTCTTGATGAAATCGGAATAGGTCCATTGGGGCTTACCGGAAATAAGAGCGTTCAGGATGTGCATATAGAGTTTGCGGCACATCATCCTGCAACTTTGGCTGTTGGAATAAGTGTAGGCTGTTGGGCAACAAGAAGAGGGACAATGACAATAAAAGAAGATTTAACATATGAAATTCATTCGCATAAGGGGGTGGAGTTATGAAAAAAGTTTTAACTACACCGATAACCTCGGAAATGATTGAAGATTTACGGATAGGTGATGTGGTATATCTTAGTGGAATGCTCGCAACCTGTAGAGATGATGGTCATCGCCGGAGAATTGAAGGCAAGATAAAGCCGGATTTTGATTTAGAGGGAATGTGTATTTTACATGCAGGGCCCATTATCAAAAGAGAAAATGATAAATTTGAAATGATTTCAATAGGTCCGACAACGAGCAGGAGAATGGAAGCTTTTGAGGCGGATTTTATAAAAGAAACAGGGGTTAAGCTTGTGATAGGCAAGGGCGGCATGGGAGATAAGACTGCTAATGCTTGTAAAGAACATAAAGCACTTCATTGTATTTACCCTGGAGGATGTGCGGTAACTGCAGCAATGCAGGTTGAAGAAATAGTTGGAGTTGAGTGGGAGGATTTCGGAATGCCTGAGGCGTTCTGGATTATGAGAGTTAAGGAATTTGGACCACTGATTGTTTCAATTGATTGCATGGGAAATAATTTGTTTGAAGAAAATAAGGTTGTTTTCAATGAGCGAAAAGAAAAGGNGCTTGAAGAAATTAAAGAACATATAAAGTTTTCACATGTATAAATAGATATGAAAATAAAGGGAGTTTATGTGAAGAAATATATATCACTGTTTATGGTAATTATACTTATGCTTGGAGTTTGCGGATGTGCAAGACAAGATTCAAATATTGAACCGGAGAATTCTCCTGCGACAAATACAATGCAGTCAGCAACGCAAACACCAACACCTGAAGCAACTGCAGAACAGTCAGCTCAAAACAAAACGTCTGAACCTACTCAAATACCGACACCTGAGAAAACTCCTGAGGTTACTCCAAAAACAGATGCACCGTCGGGTATATTGAAGGGTGTAAAGATAGGAATAGACCCAGGACATCAAGGTAAGGGAAATTCTTCAAAAGAACCAGTTGCTCCAGGGTCCGCAGTTGTGAAATCCAAGGTTTCATCAGGAACACAGGGCAAATGGACAAGGGTACCTGAATATCAGGTGGTGCTTGATGTTGGGCTTATGCTTAGAGATTTGTTGGAAGCGCAAGGAGCAACTGTATATATGGTGAGAGAAACTCACGCAGTTGACATCTCAAATGCAGAACGTGCAACAATGATGAATGATCTTAACACAGATTTGGTTATAAGAATACACTGCAATGGAAGTGAAAATTCCAATGTTTATGGAGCATGTATGCTGGTTCCGTCAGGAACCAATAATACCCAGATACATGGTGTAAGTACTGAAGCGGGAACAGTAATACTCAACAGCTTTGTTAAGGCAACAGGGGCAAAGAATGCAGGCATTATAAAGAGGTCGGATTTGACTGGTTTTAACTGGAGTACAGTGCCTGTATGTCTGATTGAAATGGGTTATATGTCAAATAAGGATGAAGATTATAAACTTACATCAAAAGACTATCAGGTTAAATGTGCGGATGGGCTTTACAGAGGTATTTTAGAATATTTTTCATAAAATCGGGAAATTCTAGATTAAACTAGGATTTCGGAGGATTTGAAAAATATGGATATAAAGATGACTCTTGTCAAAGTTTCGGGTAATTTAAATGATGCAGTGTATGATTTGCTGGTTGATTTTTCAGGGGAAGATACAGAGTTTGCAGGAGACTTCTTTCAAGGGATAGTTTCTGGTAAACTGTGGGATTCAGTTAAAAAATATATATCAAAAAACGCAAAGAATATAAGGATAAATGCAGTTAAGGTTGCGCTTGCAGGGGTTATTATTGCATCTGTGCCATTTGCAAAAATGGTGCCTATAGAGGCTGCTAATAATGACAGATTTAGTATGTCATATGTTTATGGCGGAACAATTTCCGAACAAATTGAACAGGTGAGAAGTACAAATAATGGATTGGATGTAGTGTCTCCAAGCTATTTTGACATTATAGCCGATGGTTCTCTTAAGGTTAATACAATAAGTGCAACCTTTATCAATGCAATGCATGATATGAATATAAAAGTAGTGCCGTTTTTGAGTAATCATTGGGACAGAACGGCTGGTAAACTGGCGCTTTCCGATGTGGATAAGCTGTCTTCACAACTTGCGGGATGTGTTGAACAATACAATCTGGATGGTATAAATGTTGATATTGAGAATGTAACTGACACTGATAGAGCAAATTATACAAGTTTGGTCAGACTTTTAAGAGAGAAGATTCCCACACATAAGGAGGTGTCTGTTGCAGTTGCGGCAAACCCAAATAACTGGCAAACAGGGTGGCATGGTTCCTATGATTACACAGCATTGGGAGAATATTCGGATTATTTAATGATAATGGCATATGATGAGCATTATGAAGGCGGTTCAGCAGGTCCAGTGGCAAGTATAAAGTGGGTGGAAAATTCTATAAAGCATGCCGTATCAAGGACATCAAAGGATAAAATCGTGGTAGGATTGCCGTTCTTTGGAAGAATATGGAGTGAAAATGGGGATTTTAAGGGATATGGACTTTCACTGAATGTTATTGAGAATATGATAAAGGATTATAATGCAATTGTAACATATGATACAGAATCACAATCACCTAAAGCGGTATTTACTGTGAAAGCAGGAGATAAAACCTATATGGTAAAGGGAAAGCCGCTGCCAGAAGGAACATATACGGTATGGTATGAAAATGAACAGTCTCTGTCGGCAAAATCTGATTTGGCTAAAAAATATAATTTAAAAGGTATTGGGTCATGGGCATTGGGGCAGGCAAGTGTAAGTATAAGAGAAAATATAAAGGATTGGGTCAGTGATGATATTGCGGTTACAGTAAATCCGCCGCAGACAGAATCAGGGCAGAACACTGTTCCGCCTGTAGTTGTGCCGCCAAAAGAAACAAAACCAAAACCAAATCCAATACCCAAGGAGCCAGAGGAACAAAGTTCTAGTGTGACTTCCCCAGATATAGATACAAATTTTGAGGATGCACAGACACAAGAGACTCAGGTAATAGAAGAAACACAAACTGGGCAGGTACCTCAGAACACAGGAAATACACATTCGACGGAAAAAGAAAATTTGCCGAATATAAAAAATGAACTTACAGGATATGCAACTGCAAATTTAAATGTGCGTACAGCACCAAACACAAATGGCAGTATAGTTACTACAATAGCCAAAGGAAGCGGAGTTACACTTGTGGGAGGAGTTACAAATGGGTGGTATGCAGTGCGTCTGGCAGGAGGAAGAGAGGGATTTGTAAGCGCCCAATATATAACAACAGCACCACCAGCAAAAGTTACAGTGAGTACACCATCACATACAACAGGATATGTAACAGCAACAGTGTTGAATGTGAGAAATAAAGCAGGAACAAACGGAAAGATAATTTCAACAATTAATAAAGGACAGCAGGTTATTCTCCTTGGAGTTGAAGCAAATGGTTGGTATAAGATACAGCTTGCTAATGGACAAATAGGGTATGTAAGCGCACAATATATAAGCCTTACCGCCGCAGTAAATACTGCGGCGACGGTAAATGCTTCGCTTCTCAACATCAGAAAGGGAGCAGGAACAAATCATTCTGTTATAACCACAGTGAGAAAAGGGACAAGTGTTACCATACTGAGCAAATCCGGAAGTTGGTATCAGATAAGGCTCAGTGATGGTACTGTAGGATATGTCAGCGGAGAATATCTAACATTGCAGGTTTAGATTAGATTGAATATACTCAGAATCACCAATGTGGCACTGGCAAGTATTAACACAATAAAAGCAACAAGACCCACAGAAAGCTTATGTGTATTGTCAGTTGTATTAGGGCTGAGAAGTTTGGACTTGTTAAGTGCCGCAAATAGAGGTTTGTATAGAGCAACAATAAAAACAGCATTAATGGTGCTTTTTATGAGATTAAATGGGAGAAAAGCAGGAACAATATAGCTTACAACCGTATCTCTGTCAATATTCATATATATCGGAGTAATTGCGTAATTCCAAAGAATCATGATAGCAGTCATGGAAATACATGCAGTAAAAAGTCCCAAAATGAGACCTTTGAAATCAGGTTTCTTTTTATAGATAAATACAGCAGGGAATACAAATGCACAGGTCGAAACAACATTCATAATCATACCGATAATGCCCGAATCGCTCATTGTAATCATTTCCAAAAATGAAACTATAAAGGAAACAATAACAGCGGATATCGGACCTAAAACCAATCCGCATATAGTTATAATAATATCCTTAGGATCATATCTCAGGAAGGGCAGAGGCCCAATCTGAATCTTTCCTGCAATGAAAAATGTAATGATGTATGCAAGTGCACAAAACATCCCTATAAGTGTTAATTTTCTTGTCTCTCTGTTCATAAAAATATATCCTTTCCAAATATAAAAATAAAATACACCTGAAAGAATGTCTTCCAGGTGTGAAAAATATTTTTCAAAATATATTTTCAAAACACATCTTCTTTCATCCAGACTATACTGTCGGTATTGGAATTTCACCAATTCAGCTTAATGCTCGCGGACTTTACCGCCGGTCGGGTATTTCACCCTGCCCTGAAGACACATTATTCAGTTTTGTATACAGTATATGTATGTTTTTGAAAAATTGCAACAAGTTTTTAAGTTTAATCCTCAATAGCCGCCTTGCGCGTATTTATTGCCTTGATTTTTGCCATGTCAAATTTAGGCTTTCTGTCATAGGTATACAAACCATTAACCTCTTGTTCAACATCATAAAGCTGCGTATAGCAGAAACCAAACATATAATCACAGTCAAGCAATGTATCGGTAAGCCCCTGATACCTGTCCATGAATTCTTCCATAGTTTCAGGACCCTGTCCGTAACCCCAACCTTCTTTATTATTTACAACATCCCATTTGATGCCGCCGTATTCGCTTATAAAGTATGGCTGTCCGCCGTACTTTTGCCTGCTTTTATGGTTGTCATAAATTTCGCCTCCTGTTTTGAAAGGCTCATAGTGTGACTTAAAGAGTTCAACATCCTGGTCATAGTCGTGAATATCATAAATATCAGTTTTGACGTGGAAGTTACCGCTTGTATCAATACACGGACGTGTTGGATCAAGTCTCTTGGTAAGGTCATATACATAGGCAAGAATTTCATTTATCTGTGGTTTCCCGCAATAATCCCAAGTTTCATTAAGCGGGCACCAGCCGACAATTGACGGGTGATTAAAGTCTCTCTCAACAGCTTCCTGCCATTCTGAAGAAAATGCATATAATGATTGGAAATCGGAGAGATCCAGACCCCAGTTGGCATGCTCGCCCCAAACAATGTATCCCATGCGGTCACAATGATAGAGAAAACGTGATTCAAAAACCTTTTCATGGAGCCTTGCACCGTTAAAACCTGCATCAAGTGAAAGCTGAATATCATTAATCAAAGCATCCTCTGTTGATGCAGTGTAAATTCCGTCAGGATAAAAGCCCTGATCCAAAACCAATCTTTGAAAAACAGATTTTCCGTTTATGAGGAATTTCATTCCTTCCAATTTAAGATTGCGTAGTCCAAAATAACTGTTTACTATATCTGAATCGAATTTTAAGGTTAGGTCATAAAGTCTGCCGTTTCCTACTTCCCATAGGTGTTTTTCAGAAAGCTTTAAGCAAACATTTACAACTCCGCCAGCAGAATATGCTTCCGCACTGCCCACAGGTTTTCCATCAAACATTGCCTCTGCGCTGAAAGTTCCTTTGCCGCATACCTGTGCAGAAATTGTCAAGCAGTCATTATCTGGGTCGGGATAGTATTTAACTGATTGAATGTGGTTTTCAGGCATATGCTCAAGCCACACTGTCTGCCATATTCCGGTTGTTCTTGTGTAATGACAGCCCATTGAAAAATAGTTTCCGCACTGTTTGCCTTCTGGTTGTTTTCCGTTTCTCATCTCATCTTCGGCACATACAGTAATAACATTTTCACCTTTTTTCAAAAACTTTGTGATGTTGAATTGAAAGGAGGAATAACCTCCGATATGTGTTCCGACTTCTTCTCCGTTTACATAGACAAATGCTCTGTAATCTACTGCACCAAAGTGAAGGATGACATTGCCGCTGAACCATTCGTCAGGCAATGTTACGGTTTTGCGATACCATACACAGTTCATAAAATCCTTGTGTCCTATGCCAGATAATTCGCTTTCCGGACAAAAAGGAACAGTAATGCTGTTTTTAAGTGATGTTGCCTCGTTCATTTTTCTGTTGCGGCCGCTCTTGCCGTAGTCAATCTCAAATTCCCATGTGCCATTGAGGTTTATCCAGTCTTTTCTCTGCATTTGAGGGAGCGGATGCTCGGGTCTTGGAATACTCATAGTAAAATCTCCTTAGTTTTTTAAATTATTAAAATGGAAAATATGCCGTTATTATACCATATTTTTCATTAATAGCAATTCTTTTACATATATTTTCAGTGGATTTCCAAGGAAATTATAGTATACTTAAAGTAAAGTTGACTTGTAAGAAGAAAAACATTTATGAACGGTTTTTCAACAAACACTTGCATTGAAAATCAAAGTTGGGTATGGTTAAATTGCTTTTGTTGGTCAAGTTTTGTTTCCTGCTGGGTTACATATTCAGTTTTCTGGAAGTCAGTGCTCACGCCTTATTTGGTGTGTTGATTTTACAAGAAAGATGGCTCTTATTGCTATTCTTTTTTTCTCACCACAACATTTAGTAATGAACCTTAAATATACAAGAGAGTTATTAGGGAGAAAGTAGGGTTTAATGCTGATTTCGCCTTAGTAATCATATTGACATAACAATCCATACAAACTATAATTAACCAATAAAAATATCAAAGGAGACAATTGCCGTGGCATTTTATTATGATGAACCATCACGTACATTTAGTGAATATTTGTTGATTCCAGGACTAACAACAAAAGAGAGCGTACTGGTAAATGTTGATTTATCAACTCCGATAGTTAAATATCAAAAGGGTCAAGAACCTGATTTGAAGATTAACATTCCGTTGGTGTCAGCAGTTATGCAATCGGTTTCAGATGATAATATGGCAGTTGCACTTGCAAAGTGTGGAGGACTTTCCTTTGTATATGTTTCCCAGTCAATAGAATCACAGGCTGAAATGATAAGAAGAGTAAAAAAGCATAAATCTGGGTTTGTTGTAAGTGATTCCAATCTGACACCAGAAAATACGCTGGCAGATGTAATTGCAATGAAAGAAGAGAGAGGACATTCTACCATTGCAATAACAGAGGATGGAACAAATTGCGGAAAACTTCTTGGAATGGTAACCAGTCGTGATTACAGAATATCTAGAATGACAATGGATACTAAAATCAAAGAATTTATGACCACTTTTGAAAATCTTGTGTATGGAGTAGAAGGCATAACTCTTAAAACAGCAAATGACATGATTTGGGATAATAAGCTCAACTGCTTACCAATAATAGATTCAAATCAAAATTTACTGTATTTTGTATTCCGTAAAGACTATGATTCACATAAAGAAAACCCGTTGGAACTTTTGGATTCACATAAAAGATATATGGTGGGGGCTGGAATAAATACAAGAGACTATGAGAAAAGAGTACCAGCATTGATTGAAGCTGGCGCAGATGTGTTATGTATAGATTCTTCGGAAGGATATACAGAATATCAAAAGGAAACTCTTGAGTTTATAAAGAACAAATATGGAGATAGTGTAAAGTGCGGAGCAGGAAATGTAGTTGATAAGGAAGCTTTTAACTATCTTGCGGAAGCTGGTGCAGATTTTATAAAAATAGGTATAGGTGGTGGGTCCATTTGTATAACCCGCGAGCAAAAGGGTATAGGAAGAGGACAAGCTACAGCAATAATAGAAGTTGCAAAAGCAAGGGATGAATATTTTGAGAAAACGGGAATGTATATTCCTCTATGCTCTGACGGAGGAATTGTTCATGACTACCATGTTACATTAGCGCTTGCAATGGGTGCAGATTTTGTAATGCAGGGTAGGTATTTTGCAAGATTTGATGAAAGTCCTACCAATAAAATAAAAATAAACGGAAATTATTATAAAGAATATTGGGGAGAAGGATCAAACAGAGCAAGAAACTGGCAAAGGTATGATCTTGGAGGAAAGAGCGGATTGTCTTTTGAAGAGGGCGTGGATTCCTATGTACCATATGCCGGAAAACTTCGTGACAACCTTGAAATTACATTGGGGAAAGTTAAATCAACAATGTGCAACTGCGGCACAATGAATATAAAAGATTTGCAGAGAGATGCAAAGATTACTTTGGTATCGTCAACCAGTATTGTCGAGGGTGGCGCACATGATGTTATGGTTAAGGACCAAAGTGCGTTCAGCAGTAAATAATTTTTTGGAGGGTTTAAAGATGGCAGAAAAAACTACACATTTAACAAAAGAGGGTTTAGCAAAAATAGAGAAAGAGCTTACAGAGAGAAAATCTCAAAGACGTATGGATATAGCAGAGAAAATAAAGGTTGCAATAGCATTTGGAGATATATCAGAGAACTCAGAATATGATGAAGCAAAGAAAGAACAGGCTGAAAATGAAGCGAGAATATCTGAGCTTGAAGAAAAATTGCAAAATGTAGTACTCATTGATGAAACAGCAATAGATACTACAAAAGTTGGACTAGGAGCAAAGATTGTCCTTATGGATGTGGATGATGGAACAAAGGAAGAATATCAGCTTGTTGGTTCTTCAGAAGCAAATCCTATGGAAGGAAAAATATCAAATGAATCACCTGTAGGTGCCGCAATAATGGGGAATAAGAAGGATGATATTGTTGTTGTTTCTACCCCTGCTGGAAATATTAAGTATAAGATAATTAACATTTCCAAGTAGTCTATAGAATTTAGCGAATTAGGAGAGTTTATAATGCAGGAAAATACAAACCAAACAGAGCAGGCTCAGTCACCTGAGCGGCTTAATGAAATATTGCTTTTAAGACGTCAAAAATTATTTGATATGCAAAATGAGGGAAACAATCCCTTTGAAATAATGAAATATGATGTATCACATCATAGTAAAGAAATTAAAGACAACTTTGATACACTGGAGGGAATATCTGTAACAATAGCAGGGCGTGTAATGTCAAAGCGTGTTATGGGTAAGGCTTCTTTCTGTAATCTTCAGGATTTAAGCGGGAATATCCAGTCATATATTGCAAGAGACAGTATAGGCGAAGAATCCTATGCTAAGTTTAAAAAATATGATATTGGAGATATTATAGGAATAAAAGGTGAAGTTTTTAAAACCAAAACAGATGAAATTTCTCTTCATGCAAATGAAGTTGTTTTGCTTTCAAAGAGTTTACTTGTTCTCCCTGAAAAATTTCATGGACTTAAAGATACAGATACAAGATACAGACAGCGTTATCTTGACTTAATAGTAAACCAAGAGGTAAAAGATACCTTTATCAAGCGTTCAAAGATAATTAAAGAGATAAGAAATTATCTTGATAATCAAGATTTCATGGAAGTTGAAACTCCTGTTCTTGTTCCAAATGCAGGAGGAGCGGCGGCAAGACCATTTGATACACATTTTAATGCATTGGATGAAGATGTTCATTTGAGAATATCTCTTGAATTATATTTGAAGAGGTTGATTATTGGTGGGTTGGAAAGAGTATACGAAATCGGAAGAGTTTTCAGAAATGAAGGCTTATCAGTAAGGCATAATCCGGAATTCACACTCTTAGAGCTATATCAGGCATATACAGATTATTATGGTATGATGGATTTATGTGAAAATCTATTTAGAGAAGTTGCGCTTAAAGTTTTAGGAACTACCAATATAGTATATGAAGATGTTGAAATGGATTTATCAAAACCATTTGACAGACTCACAATGGTTGAGGCTGTGAAGAAATATGCGGGGATAGATTTTTCAGAAATAAAGACAGAAGAAGAAGCAAAAGCTTTAGCAGATAAGAACCATGTTAAATATGAAAAAAGGCATAAAAAGGGAGATATACTCAATCTTTTATTTGAGGAATTTGTTGAGGAAAAATTGGTTCAACCTACATTTATAATGAATCATCCAGTTGAAATATCACCTCTTGCTAAAAAGATTCCAAATAATCCTGAATATACAGAGAGATTTGAGTTGTTCATTACCAAAAGAGAGATGGCAAATGCTTTTTCAGAATTAAATGACCCAATTGACCAGAGAGAGCGATTTGAAGCGCAGGAAGAATTGAAGAATCAGGGAGATGAAGAAGCTAATTCAGTTGATGAGGACTTCTTGACAGCAATGGAATATGGAATGCCTCCGACTGGTGGAATAGGAATAGGAATAGACAGACTTGTTATGCTTTTGACAAATGCGTCAGCAATAAGAGATGTGCTTCTCTTCCCAACAATGAAATCTAAGGAATGATTTTATGAGTGATTATGAGAAACTNGGTTTAAAAGACGGAGCTTCAAAGGATGAAATTCAAAGAGCATATAAAGTAAAGCTTCTGAAATATCAGCAGATTCAGGAGAAAACCGAGAGTGACAAGGAAGCTTTTAAAGAGATTGATGCCGCATATGACAGATTATGTGGCTATGATGTCGAGTTTGATGATGAGCCTGATTCGAAATTTAAGGATTTTATATATTACAACAAAGAAAAGATTTTTATCATTGCATTTGTAGTGATTTTGGTTGTTGTCTTTGTAGCACAAATTTCAACTAGAGTGGAGTATGATGTATCCATTGCGCTAATTGGAGATATGCAAATGGTTGATGAAAGAGAATATGTGGGCAAGGAACTTGTTGATGATGTTACGGTTTTCGTAAAGCAAAATGTTCTTGTCAATGAACCGCTTGTAAACTATTTTCAAAGAGGTAAAACAGTTATACAGGATCAAAAATATATTTCAATGCAACAGGCATTGACAACGAAGCTGAACTTCGGAGAATTGGATTTACTTATAATGGATGAAGAGAATTATAAGGAATTTGCTGAAAACGGATATCTTGCCGATTTGTCTGATATGCTATCAAATTATACCAAAACAATTCCTGATGAATTTCTATTGAAGAGTGAAAAAGGCATATTGGGAGTGGAAATTACAGGGAATAGATATTTTGAACAGTTTGGATTGAAGTATAAAGAGGGCTTGATTGCCTGCATATGTGTTACTAGCACCCAAAAGGAGATTGCATTTTCGGTAATTGACGTGTTTACAGATGGATTCACACTTTTGCCTAAGGAAGTTGAGATTGCAGCATAGTTGAGTAAAAAGTAGTTCATATAGTGAAAAAGTAAAAGCAGATGTGTTTAAGCATCTGCTTTTTAGATCTAATGAGCTATTTCAATAACCAATTAAGGACATTAAGCTGTTTAATTCCGTTATGAGAAGTTAGTGGGGTATTATCCATTGTTAAAAGGTATTTGGGATTATGATCATTGATTGCGTCTAATGGAGCAAGTTCCCGTTGTAATGTAGAACCATCAGAATCAATTACAGTATATGCTACTTGGTAATATTCTTCGCCCTCATCACCAATTACAATAAAGTCTACCTCTTTGTTACCAACTTTGCCAATATAAATTTCGTATCCGCGGCGTAATAATTCAAGAAAGACAATATTTTCGAGGATATGCCCCATATCAGCTTTTTTCGTTCCTAACAGGGCATAACGCAAACCAATATCGGCAACATAATATTTATCCCCAGTTTTTAAGTATTGCTTACCCTTTACATCATATCTGCCAATTTGGTAGAGGATGAAACTATCAGTTAATGCAGTTAAATAGTTTTCTACAGTATGAACAGAGATTTTTCGACCAGCAGATGTCATGGTGTTTGCAATACTTTTTGTAGAACACAGGTTACCAATGTTATCAAACATAAAACGTGTAATGCTTTTGAGCATGGCAATATCAGGAAACTTTTTGCGGGCAATAATGTCTTTTAAAACTATTGTGTCATATATTCCTTGGAGATATTGTCGCCGGTCCTTGGGTTTTGAAATTTCTAATGCATAGGGGAAAGCACTATTTTGAATATAGTCTGCATAGAGACGCTCAAGATTTATATCATCAGGGAAATTTGAAATATACTCTTTGAATGAGAGTGGGAGCATTTTTATTTCAATATACCGTCCTGAAAGTAGTGTTGCCAATTCTCCGCTAAGCAGATAAGCATTTGAACCTGTGATATAGACATCACAGTTCTTTTTAATATATAAACTATCAACACATTTTTGGAATTCCTCCACTCGCTGAACCTCGTCTATAAAAATATACATTTTTTTATCTGAAATAAACCTGTCTGTCACCAATTTGTATAATTGTTTATATGTTTCTACTTCATGATAATCACCATCTTCAAGGTTAATAGAAATGATTTGTTCATCACTCACATTGGTGGAACGCAAGTAATCTTGAAACAATTCAAATAGTGTGGATTTCCCGCAACGTCTTATACCAGTGACAACTTTGATTAATTTTTTATCTCTAAAGCTAATTAGAGTATTAAGATAGTCATGTCTTTGTATCATAAAAGACCTCCATATAGATTTGCATATATTATACCAAAAATCATCGAAAAAATAAAGTTTTTGCGTGAGTACTGCAAAAACCTTCATAAAACATATACTTTTTGCAGTTGGTGTAAACATATTTCCATTTCTTGACAATAACAAAAACACTCGATATAATTAGTTAGACAAACAAACTATTTTATGAAAAAACTATTATGGAGACGCTAAATGACTGAGTTTGAGAAAAATTTGAATGAATTACTTGTAGGTGCATTCAGGTCAATTTTAAAAATTGAAGAGAGAACTCTGAGCTCATCAAGCAGAGCACAACTATCAATTAGTGAAATGCACCTGCTGGAAGCAGTAGGAACTGGAGAAAAAGGTCAGGATAGTGAAATGAAAATCAGTACAGTATCAAAACTGATGGGGATTACATTGCCCTCTGTAACCGTGGCAGTAAATAAATTAGTTGCCAAGGGATATCTTGTAAAAGAAAAATGTACAAAGGATGGCAGAGTAATGTATGTTCGATTAACTGAACTTGGAAAGAAAATGAACAGAGTTCATGCATACTTCCATATCAGATTGGTAAGAGAAGTATCCAAAGAATTATCAGAAGATGAGCAGAATACATTACTAGAGGGAATATCTAAGTTGAATATGTTTTTCAAGAAAAAGATGTTGGAAAACGGATAGGAGATACAAATTGAAAATTTTAGGAACAGGAAGCTGCTTGCCCAAGAGAGAACTGACAAATGACCAAATATCTGAATTTGTAGACACAAACAGTGAATGGATAAGCACAAGAACAGGAATACTCAGCAGACATGTATGTACAGACGAAAAACTTTCTGATCTTGCATATGAGGCTTCACTGAAAGCTCTGGAAATGGCAGAAATAAAGGCAAAAGATCTTGATGCAATCATTTGTACTACGGTAGGAGGAGAATTCATAACACCAGCACTTTCTTGCATCCTTAACAAGAAACTTGAGGTGGAGTGCAGAAGCTTCGATTTAAATGGGGCATGTTCCGGATTTATATATGGAATGGAAGTTGCACAAACCTTTTTTGAAAGTGGCAGAGCGAGTAAAATACTTTTAGTCGGAGCAGAAAATATGACAGGATTCGCAGATTGGACAGACCGTTCAACCTGTGTACTTTTTGGAGATGGAGCAGGCGCATTTGTGCTTGAAGGAGACAAAGAGGAAGAATTGCTCTCAATACTTGTTACAGCAAAGGGAGATGAAAGTCTTTTAAATATTCCACGAAAAAAAGGAAACAGTCCATTTTTGACAGATAAAGAATCAAAAGAACAATTTCTATATATGAACGGAAGAGAAGTATATAAATTTGCAGTGGCTTCAATTTGTAATGATTTAGAAAAAGTCATAATTGATGCAAAGATAACACCAGAAGATATTGACTATGTTATACTGCATCAAGCCAACATGAGAATAATAGCGGCGGCACAGAAAAGGCTTACAATTCCGGCTGAAAAATATTTATCCAATATTGAACACTGCGGAAACACTTCCTCGGCAAGTATTCCTATACTTGTTGATGAAAGTGCCAGAAAAGGATTGTTTAAAAAAGGTGATGTTTTGCTTCTCTCTGCGTTTGGGGGAGGGCTAACAACAGCAGCCTGTGTTATCAAATGGTCAATTTAATTATAAAATGCGGAGGTTATAAAACTAATGATTAAAACAGAAATATGTGAAATGCTTGGAATAGAATACCCTATTTTTCAAGGAGGAATGGCATGGGTGTCAGATGCTTCACTTGCGGCAGGAACATCAAATGCAGGAGGATTGGGTATTATAGCGGCGGGAAATGCACCTGCTGAATATGTAAGAGAAGAGATAAGAAAAGCGAAACAGCTTACAGACAAGCCATTTGGAGTGAATATAATGCTTATGAGTCCGTTCGCGGCAGAAATTGCTGAGGTGGTAGTGGAAGAAGGGGTGCAGGTGGTTACAACAGGTGCGGGTTCTCCTTCAAAGTATATGCCAGCATGGCTGGAAGCAGGAATAAAGGTAATTCCAGTTATTCCGTCAACAGGAATTGCAAAAATGATGGAGCGTGCCGGTGCGGTAGCAGTGGTTGCAGAAGGCGGAGAATCGGGCGGACACATAGGAGAGATTACAACTATGGCATTGATTCCGCAAGTAGTGGATGCGGTAAATATACCTGTAATAGCAGCGGGAGGTATAGCAGACGGAAGAGGTATAGCGGCGGCATTCATGCTCGGAGCAGTAGGGGTTCAACTAGGAACAAGATTCTTAGTGGCAAAAGAATGTACAATTCATCAGAATTATAAGGATAAAGTTTTAAAAGCAAAGGATATTGATACAATTTCAACAGGAAAGAGACTGGGACATCCGGTAAGATCGCTGAAAACACCATTTTCAAAA
>JGI994J12354_10001808_pt1 | contig 21443 bp, 17 predicted proteins | sample IntmicLarv3ML3BL_FD_12354 | JGI IMG/M metagenome (IMG submission 12354) | reverse complement strand
TTGAAATATATGATATCAGCCAATTAGCGGGAACAGACGTTGTTTGCGGCATGATTTCGTGCAGGGAAGGGCAGTTGCACAGAGATAATTACAGAAAATTTAAAATAAATCAATTATTGGGATTCGGCGACACGGATTACATGAAAGAGGCTTTGACACGTCGTTTAGAACGTTTTAAAGCGAATGACGAAAAATTCATGCCATTACCGAATTTGATTATCTGTGACGGCGGATTGGCTCAAATCCACGCATTACAGCAAGTTTTAGCCGAACAGGAAATTGATATCAAAGTCATAGGATTCAAAAAAGATACAAAACATAAAACAAAAGCGATAGTTCTGTCCGACGGCAGAGAAAAATTATTGGCACAAAATCAGGAAGTAATGATATTTTGTGCAAGACTGCAGGACGAAGTCCATCGTTTCGCCATTTCCTTTCATTCGCAACTAAGAGAAAAATCCACCCGTGAATCAATCCTGACAACCATAGAAGGAGTAGGAAAAGTCAAAGCAAAAGACATCTACCTGCATTTTAAAAGCATAGACAAAATCCGAAAAGCAACAATCGAAGAATTAACCGAAATAAAAGGTGTAAACGAAAATTTGGCTCAAAAGATTTTGGACACTTTGAATAAATATGATTGATGAGGAATAAATGAATATTTATATAAAACAATCTTTCAAGAAACGATTGAAAATGCACGTAAATATTTTTATTATTTTAATGTGTGCTGTTATCCTGCCATTAATTTTTTCTATTTATAGAGATAGTTATTTGTATGGTAATAAATTGAATATAGTTTACCAAACTCAAAATGCTCATTATATAATAAAAAATGCAACGGAAGATTATATTCCATATTTTCAAAATTTATCTGAATTTGATATAAAATTTATTGATGGAAATTTATATTTTACAATAAAAGATGAAATTAATGCAAAACTTTTTATTAAAGGTGAATATTTACCAAAAGATATATCACAAGATTATTTATCGATATTATATAATATAATGATCAGTATTCCTGATGAATCCCTTTTATTAGGAAATCTTTCAGGATTGTATCAAGGTGCAACAAATAGTATAAATTATTCATTTCAATTAACATTTATAATAACTATTTTTATTTTAATATCTATGTTAGTTATCCAAGCTGCATATAGAATACATATCGGTAATTTTACACACGAAGTCGGGATTTTAATGGCAATTGGCGCAACAAAAAAACAAATAACAAGGATTTTTGCAATTGAATTAATTGTTTTATTTATTTTAGCTGGTATTAGTGCTTTAATAATTTCAGGTGTTTTAATGGCACTTCTTTTCCATTTTTATTTGCAAACAGATGCAAGCACAGGTAATTTTTCATGGGTGATATTCCACATTGATAGTATAAATACAGCTATCATATTTGCAATATTATTTGTTTTTTTAGTAGGTGTTTTCATTTTATCAATAAGACAATTTTTCAAAAAAATGCCAATTGATTTATTATCGTCTTCCGAAAATAATGAAAAGCTAAAACGCTATAAAAAATCAATAAAATCCGGAAAAGATTCTATTATAACATTGGCAAAAACACTGCTCAGACGTTCGAATAAATCCTTTATTCATTGTATGATAATAGTAATTCCAATATTAGTAACAAGTATTTTTCTTTTTAACTATATTAGTTTAAATATTGATGTAATAACAAAAAAAACTGATTATGATATATATATAAATAAATATTCATTAATGGATAGAATATTTGACGAAGAAGAAGTGTCTTTTTTAAACAACATGAAAGGTATTGAAAAAATTGATTTTTATAAAGATATTAATGATTATTTTCTCGAAATTAATTATGAACCAGGTTATACATTTATAACTCAATCTTTTGACGATAAAATGTATATGAATTTTACAGTTAGAACTTCTGATAATATTCCTTCAAATCTTTCAATTGAAATCAATAAAGGAAATATTGTTCTAAATAAAAATCACGTTTTATCAAAAAATTATAAAATCGGTGATATTATTGTTGTTCGTACATATAAGTTTTCAAATGTACCCAAAAATGAAATTATATTAAATTATGACGATCACGATGACGATAACGAACATGAGCATGAAATTTCTGAAGGATTTTCATTGATTGAACATGAATTTATAGAAGAAATTGGAGAACCTTTAGTTTTCACGATTAGCGGGTTTATCGACGACGAGTGGAGCGAAAGTCCGTTTGTTTTATATTTCAATGAGTCGGATTATACTATTCTTGCAGGAGAAAATGAATATACATATGTTAAAATAAAAGCAAGTGATAACGTAAATTATGAAGAGTTTGTAGAAATTATCAACCAGAAATTTAATGATAAAAATAAATATTCTATTTCAGATGAACGAAGAAGTCAAGAAATTGCCGAAAACGGTGCGATTGGAATATATATTTTAATCGAATTTATTTTAATCATTACATTTGTTTTTTTGGTAATTTTGTTATATGTTTTCCTATGCGAATATATCAGAGGACAGAGCGAAAATATTAAACTTATATACATTTTAGGTGCGTCAAAAGACGATGTTTATTATACATATATGTTGCAAAGTCTCGTAGTACTGCTCATTACAATTTTTATATCATTCACTATAGGCATGAATCTCAGCGGTTTATTTTTCGCCAACACAGGATATTATTTAAAAGTTGATTTCATGATGGTATTAACCTATTTTATAGCGACAGCTATTGTTGCAATATCGTTTTTACTGCCGATTCACTTGGAATTAAAGAAAAAATTCAAAGCAATGTGATTGAAAGAAGGGATATAAAATGCCGATAATCAGAACTGAAAAATTAACAAAAACTTACAAACAAGGCGAAACGGTTATTTATGCTGCAAATGATATTAATCTTGAAATAGAAAAAGGCGATTTTGTCGCAATAACAGGTAAATCAGGTTCGGGAAAAACCACTCTTTTAAATCTGATCGGCGGAATCGACAGACCCGACAGCGGTTCGGTTTTTATCGACGGTATCAGCCTTTTTCAAACAAATAACGATGAACTGGCAAAAATCCGCCGGCAAAAAATCGGTTATGTCTTCCAGAATTTTAATCTCATTCCGATATTGTCCGCTCAGGAAAACATCATAATGCCGTTATTACTGGATAAAAAGAAATGCGACGACCAATATTTTAAAGAAATAACTGATATACTTGAAATATCCGACAGACTCAAGCATTTACCCTCAGAATTATCAGGCGGGCAAAAACAACGTGTAGCGATTGCCAGAGCATTAATAAGTAAACCCGATGTTATACTGGCAGATGAACCAACGGGAAACCTCGATAACAACGCTGCAAATGATTTAATCGAATTATTATTTAAAATAAATAAATTGGGTAATACGGTCGTTATGGTTACGCATGAACAAAATTTTGCTGATATGTGCAAACGAAAAATTGTAATAAGCGACGGTACTATTATTTCCGATAATAAATCAATATAACAACAAAAAACTCATCTTCAATCGAAAATGAGTTTTTTGTTGTTATATTTGCAAATAAGTTACATGAAAAATCTTCCGTATAAATTGTAACCGTAATCGAATCCTTGTTGGAAGCTGTCGGAATTTACCATTACTACAATCATTATAATCGTAGCAATTATGGATACAACAACGCCAACGATACCTAAAATCATACCGATTTTAGCCAATCCACCCTTATTAGGAGCTTTTTGGTTCATTGCACCGAGGATTATACCTGCGATTGAAAATATTCCGCCGCAGCAAAAACAAAAAACTAAACCAACTATAGATAAAATTAATGAAACAAGCGCCATTGTATCTTTTGAATTTTTTTCTTTTACATCCGCTTGAACTACCGGGTTTCCGAATTGATCCAAAACTGTTGTTTGATTTTGAGTTGCGGTTGTATTATAAGTACGAACGACTGCAGCTCCGCATACCGGACAATTTTCCGCATTAGCAGCCATTTCGGCTCCGCATGTTGCACATTTCATATTCATTATCTCCTTAAAAATATTTTTTATTTAATTATAGCATATTTAAAAATAAATATCAATAATTATTTTTTATTTTTTATCATTTGTTAAAGTTTGTTGCTCAAATGAAGTACCTTTTAAATTTTTATTATATTCAGCTAAAAGTGCGTTTATTTTTATGTGAGGTTCCAAAATTGTTGTAATAGAATGATTTTTATGTAGTGCTGCGATAAAATATGCTATATATTTTGAACAATCAACATTAATAAACCACGGTGCTGCTTGTAATTGAGGCGGTTGATATGTTAAATTTGTGGACAAAACACCTGCAATTACGCCGTCGGCATACGCCTTATTAAATTTTTCCAATCCTTCAGTAAATAAAGCATATGTTGCTGAAGCAAAAATTCTTCTTGCCCCACCTTTTTTTAGTTCATATGCTAAACTTAAAATACTATCGCCTGAAGCTATTACGTCATCAGAAACCAAAATATCTTTACCTTCAACAGAACTTCCCAAATACTCATGCGCAACAATAGGATTTCGTCCGTTTTCGAGTTTTGAATAATCACGTCGCTTATAAAACATACCTAAATCAATACCTAAAACTGATGAATAATAAATATTTCTGTTCATCGCACCTTCATCAGGACTGACTATCATTAAATTATCATTGTCCAATTTTAAATCGGGTGCATGTTTCAGTAAAGCTTTCAATACTTGATATGTAGGCATAACATTGTCAAAACCCGTGAGAGGTATCGCATTTTGTACTCGAGGGTCATGAGCATCAAATGTTATTATATTTTCAACACCCATATTCATGAGTTCATGGAGTGCCATAGCACAATCCAAGCTTTCGCGAGAACTGCGTTTATGTTGGCGTCCGCCGTATAAAATAGGCATGATTACATTAATTCGGTGAGCTTTGCCTCCGATAGCGGATATAATACGTTTTAAATCAGCGTAATGATCATCGGGTGACATGCAATTTTCATTGCCGAACATAGTAAACTTACAATTATAATTTCCTACATCAACAATAATGTATAAATCATAACCGCGAACTGTTTGACCTAAAACCCCTTTAGCATCTCCAGTATAAAATCTCGGGCAAGTATTATCTATTAATAATGAATCTCCGTCTTTTTTTATTTGATTGGCATTTTCAGGATTTTCTTCGACCAACCAATTAACTAAATGATCTTTTATTTGTATTGATAAATCTTTTGCACTTTCAAGACCGATTATACCTAACGGAAACAATTCGTTTTCGTTATTAAAAAAAGAAGAATTTTTATTATCCATTATTAACATCCTTTTCTTATACATATTTATTTACATATATATTATAAATTAATCAGACAAAAAATGCAAGATAATTTTTGTATTTATTTAAAATAAAATTTATTTTAAAATTATATTACTAAAAATAAATTGACAAACACAATAATTTATGGTATGCTAACATAAGTATTTAATAATAAATATTACTTAGTAATCTTGGCTGTAATTGATGCTTTAAAATAATTAGTAATATACGGAGGATATAAATTATGGCAATTATTCCGAATAGAAAACCATGGTCAGGTACAATGACAACAAGAGAACGTTTCAATAATCAAATGCACTATAAATCATTTGACAGAACCGTAAATATGGAATTCGGATATTGGGATGAAAATTACTCTGAATGGCAATTATTTATTGATAACAACATAAAAAATGAAGGGGACGCCAATAGATTTTTCGCGTTTGAAAGTTTCGGGGGGTACAGCGGAAATATATGGCTCAATCCGTATTTTGAACATAAAGTAATCAGTGAAACAGCGGATAAAAAAATATTAATGAACGGCGATGGGTTAACTGCCGAAGTACCTAAAGACGGGCATTCTACTATTCCGCACTACATAAAATCTTCAATCATCACACCTGAAGACTGGAAAATAGTCAAAGAAGAACGTTTTCAACGATTTGATCCTGCGAGAAAAATTAATATCGATCATTTAAAAAAATCGATTCCCGATGAACGTACGTTTCCGGCAGGAGTTAATTGCGGTTCAATGATCGGTAGAATTCGTGACATGCTGACATTCGAGGGTTTGGCAATCGCAGTGTGTGATTATCCCGATATGGTAGAAGACATGGTCGAAACGGCTTGCGTTCTGGTAGAAGATTCATTGGATCAAATGTTGCCGCATGTTACATTTGATTATGCGTCAGGATGGGAAGATATTTGTTGTAAAAACGGACCTTTAGTTTCATTTGACTTTTTCAAGGAAGCAATTGTACCGAGATATAAGAGAATCGGTAAAAAATTGAAACAATATGGTATCGATTTATGGTATACCGACTGCGACGGAGACGTAAGACCCTTAGTCCCGTATTTTATCGAAAGCGGAATAAATTGCCTGTTTCCGTACGAAGTAAATTCATGTGTTCATCCGGGTGAATTATTAGATGAATACGGCAAAGATTTACGTATAATGGGTGGTTTCGATAAATTGGAAATGATTAAAGGCAGAGATGCTATCAAAGCATATATGAAAAGTTTGGAACGATTAGTTGCAAGAGGCGGATATATTCCGTTTTGCGATCATCGTTGTCCGCCTGATGTTAAAGATGAAGATTATTTATATTATTTAGACTTAAAAGAAGCAACATTCGGTTTAAAATAAATTAATATTTTCGGAGGTATACATGAAGATTGAAACCCATTGTCATACAGCGGAAGTAAGCCATTGTTCCCATATTTCTGCTAAAGACTTGGTTCATTCATATAAAAAAGCAGGATATGATGCTATAACAATAACCGATCACCTCTATTTAGAATGGTTTGATCCGTACGGCGGAATAAACAATGAAAGTATTGATTTATATGAAAAAGGTTATCATGAAGCTGTTAAAGAGGGAAAAAAAGTTGGATTAAAAGTTTATCAGGCAGCGGAAGTAAGGTTTCCAGGAAGTATGAACGATTATTTATTGTTTGGATTTGATAAGAGTTTTTTATTAGATAGCGAACGTTATCTTAAAATGGATTTATGTGCTTTTTATAATGAAATAAAATTAAAAGATATGGCATTTTTTCAAGCACATCCGTTTAGAAACGGAATGACCCAGGCACCGGCAGATTGTTTGGACGGCATCGAAATTTTTAACGGACATCCATGGCATAATTCATATAATGATAAAGCTTTAAAACACGCAGGAATATACGGTTTAATCGGACTCTCCGGTTCCGATGCACACGAGTTTGATCATGTGGGAACGGGTGGAATTATGGTCAGCCGATTACCAAAAGACGAAAAAAAATACGCTGAAATTTTATTAAATCAACGATATGTAAATATCCTGGATAAATTTGACGCATCTATAAGAGAATAGATTTAAAGTGAAAGTTATGGATGAAATTCTGAGCGGAAAAATATTTAATATTCAAAAATTTTCTATACATGACGGGCCGGGAATACGGACAACAATTTTTTTTAAAGGCTGTAATCTGCGTTGTATTTGGTGTCATAATCCCGAATCATATGATTTTAGCGAACAATTAATGTTCAATAATGAATTATGCATCGGTTGTGGCGAATGTTTCAATAAATGTACGCAAAATGCTCATACAATCATTGAAAACTCAGTCCACATTATTGATAGAAAAAAATGTACATTATGTAAAAAATGTGTTGAAAATTGTTTCAGTAAAGCAATCAGTTGTGCCGGATATAATATTTCTTCGGAAAAATTAATGGAAATAATTCTTGAAGATAAACTTTATTATAACAATTCGAATGGTGGCGTAACTTTTTCAGGTGGCGAATGTATGTTACAACCAATATTTTTAACAGAAACCTTAAAAAAATGCAAGAAAAACAGTATTCACACAGCAGTTGACACAGCAGGGAACGTAGATTTTAAATTTTTTAAAGCTATTCTTGATTATACAGATTTATTTCTATATGATATCAAGGCATTCGATGAAGATGTTCATAAATGTTTGACAGGTGTTTCTAATAAATTAATTTTGGAAAATTTTGAAAAATTACTTGAAAATAATGCAAAAATTTATGTCAGAATTCCGATTATTATGGGAAAAAATGATAATCAAATGCCGAAAATAGCAGATTTTTTATCAAATTTTAATATAGAGCGTATCGAATTGCTTCCATTTCATAAAATGGGACAATCTAAACGTATTTTATTAAATGAAAATATAAGTGAAGATATGGAAACACCAAACGAAACGCAAATATCGGAAATATATGATTTGTTTAAATTAAAAAATCTTAATGTATACAGATAATTATGAGGATTTATTTATGGATTCACGTGTTATTTTAAACCCGTTATACAATTCGCGTATAAAAGCCTTGCATGACACAAAAATTATTGAAAATGCAAAAAAACTATCGCATACCGACAGCGGTTATTATGATACTGATGACCATGGTTACATATACTTTGACGATTTTAAATTTATTCCGGAATATAATGACGAAGGTATTGTCAATGGTTGTTTGTTAATAGGTAAAAATTTTAAAAGATTTTTAGAACAACATCCTGTATATATTCACCCTTCCAGTGCTTTAGCAGGTTGCTGGGCGGGACTTTTCGGGTCTTTTGCCAAATTCGGATTACGTTCAGAAGATAAAACACCTGAATATTTATCGGAAATTCATAAAAAATACGGTATAACACAACCCGGAATCGGCGGAATGAATCATTTAGGTCCTGACATGAAAATCGGACTTGATTTAGGTTGGAACGGATTATTAGAAAAAATTCGTTATTATCGGAATCATAATAATCCGACGAATACAGAATTTTATGACGGCGAAGAACTATTGATTCTTGGTGTGTTAGAATATATAAAAAATCATGTTAAATATGCTAGAAATATGGCAGACCAAACAACAGATTCAATTATTAAAGAAAATTATTCCCAAATAGCGGACGACAATGAATTTTTATTAAAAAATCCTCCGAAAACTTTTCGTCAAGCATGTCAATTCCTTGCACATTTTCAAGTCATCGACAGAATATATTTCGCTGGCGGTGCACTTTCACAATTAGATGAATTGTTGCGTCCATATTACGAAAATGATGCTAAATCAAATATTTTAACAGACGAACAAACGATTTGGATATTAGCAAGTTTGTTTTATAATGATACACATTATTCACAAATCGGTGGTCGAACACCAGACGGAACAAGAGATTTATCAAGCAGACTATCGTTTTTAATATTAGATGCTATGCACGAATTGAAAATTCCGATAAATAACGGTATTCGCGTATATGACGGAATGAACGAAAAATTATTAAACCGTGGCATTGAATATATCTTAAAAGACGGTTCGGGAGTTTGTTTTTCACTTTCAAAAGGTATTGAAGAAGGTTATGCAAGAAATGGTTATCCGATACAACTCGCAAGAATGCGTGCAAAAGTAGGTTGTAACTGGGTAGCATTACCTGGTATTGAATATCCTTTACAGGACGTGACGCGTTTAAATCTCGCCAATACACTTATTCATGCATTTGAAGATATAAAAAAATCAGAAAATCCGACAATGGAATTATTGTGGGACAATTTTTGCCGTCATTTATTAATAATGATTAATTGCATTAAAGACGGTTATGATCATCAATTAGAAGTAATTTCGCGGAATTTACCCGAAATCGTTTTAAACTTATTTTGTCACGGACCGATTGAAAGAGGATTGAACGCAGCGGAAGGCGGTGTTGACATTATAAATTTAAATCTTGATGCGGCAGCTTTGGCAACAGTCGCTGATAGTTTTGCAGCAATTGAACAACGCGTAGTTAACGAAAAACGTATATCATGGCAAAAATTATATGAAGTTCTTGATAATGATTATGAAAATGAAGAAAATATTCGTTTAATGATGAAAAATATTCCCAGATTCGGTAGTCCCGATTCAATAGCATTAAAATGGGCAGTTAAAATCCGTGATTTTTTTGTAGAAAACGTTAAATCATCATCTACTCCCAAGAAACATATAATGCTGATACCGGGTCTTTTTTCGCACGGTGACATTTTAAATTATGGTAAAAATATTCCGGCAACACCAAACGGACGTAAAAAAGGTGAAGCCATTTCACATTCAAGCGAACCCGATCCGGGATTTAGCAGCGGTTCAACAAGTTTTTCACCAACATTAAAAGCTAACGCAGTAGCAGCAGTTCAACCGGGTTACGGTAATTCAGCTCCATTACATTTAGATATTGATATGGATTTTTTATCTTCGGATAATACGGTCAGTATAATTTCAGCGTTAATACATTCGCATGAACAAGCAGGCGGAACATTGATAAATTTAAATTTATTAGACAAAGAAACAATTTTAAAAGCTCATGAAGACCCGTCATTATACCCCGATTTGATCGTACGAGTAACAGGTTATTCCGCTTTTTTCAGTTCACTTTCAAAAAAATACAGACAACAAATAGTTGACAGATTTTTAACAAAATAAAATTTAATATATATCTTGAAAGGAAATTAAAATGAAAAAATTTTTATCAGCAATTATGATTTTTGGTATGTTGTTGGCGATTTTTACGGCTTGTGGAGATGATGCAACCAAACAAAATGATGTGGTTGATGAAGTTGCCGAAGAAAGAGATTTTGAAGATACAACATTTGTTTTTATGTCTAACTGGGTAAATCAATTTTTTGCTATTGAAGGATTTTCCGATATCGGAGATCATCAGTTAACCAGATACAAAGAATTGAAAGAAAAATATAATTTTAATATTAAATTTGTTACTGAAGGAGAACCTCAAACACGTGTAACGAGAGCAGTGGCGTCAGGTACCGATATTCCCGACATAGTAGATACAGAAGCGGCAAAAGGCTATACCATGAAAAAAGCCGGACTCTTAGTCCCGTATGAAGAAATAAGCACAATAAATTTAAAAGATGAAAAATGGGGTGTTCCTAATTTTATTATTTACGGAAGATTTGACGATTTAACATACGGAACATATCCGTATTTATGGTTGGATTGTCCGCATTTTGCCGGAATAGTTATGTTTAATAACGAATTAATAAAAAAACTGGGATTGGAAAATCCATATGAACTTCAGGAAAATAAAGTATGGACTTGGGATAAATTTGAGCAAGTGTTGACAAACGCAACAATCACAGAAGCAGAAAATCCTGTAATCGGTATGGGTGTTATCGGAAAAAATGATTTAGTAAAAACAGCAATATTTTCAAATAACGGTCAATTAGTAAAACAAGATGGTAATGGTGTTTATTCATACGCACTTGATCAGCCTGAAGCTATTGAAGGTATGGATTTTATACAAAGATTAGTAAATAACAAAATAATTAAAGAAATATCTTTACCTGATTTTACAAAAGATAAAAGTGTTTATTTATTTTCAGAAACATGGCAGGGTACGGTTATGTCCGAAACAGCTGAAAAAGAAGGCAGACCTATTTATACAATGAATGATTTTGGTTTTCTTCCGTTCCCGAATGGACCAAAAGCTTTGGAATCAACGACCGGTGCGTATGTTCATAAAACAAGACGTCTAAATTTCGTTATTGACAGTTCTGAACACAGTAATGATGATATCGGTTTTATGATGGATAAAATGTTTAGCCCATTGGGAGCAGAAAATCCTATTACTTGGAAAGAAAGAGGCCTCGACCTTATATTTCATCATATTGAAGGTTATAATAATTATTTAGACATGGTAAACAAAGTCAGTTATGACTACAGCGTTCAATTAACAAGCACATATGCTAAATTAGATGCGGCATTATCAAATGTATATGCAGCAAAAAAAGCACCAAGTGAATTAATAGAAGCAGTAAAAACTATAGCAATTGGAGAAATAGACAGGGAATTAAATAATGTAGCAGAATAATTTTATGGAGGTTTTTATGTTAAATGTAGCTATGCTTAGCAAATGGCATGTTCATGCTGACGGATATGCCAATCAATTGGTTCAATCAGGCAAAGTAAATATCGTGGCTGTATGGGATGACGATGTTGAAAGAGGTAAACAGTGGGCAGAACGTTTAGGTGTTGAATTTGTAGCTGATCTTGACAAATTACTCGCAAGGAATGATTTCGAAGCGGTTATTTGTGATGCTCCGACAACAAAACACAAAGATGTTTTAGTCAAAGCGGCAAATGCTAAAAAACATATTTTTACTGAAAAAGCTTTGGCATCAACAATGAGTGATTGTTTGGAAATCGAAAAAGCAGTAAAAGAAAATGGTGTTACTTTTGTTATTTCATTGCCGCAAAGAGGAACAGGGCTCATTCAATTTGCAAAAAAATTAATAGACAACGGTGAATTCGGAAAAGTAAGTCTTGTACGTATTCGTAACGGACACAACGGTGTTTCTGGTAAATGGTTACCTGAATATTGGTTTGATAAAAATGATGCGGCAGGCGGAGCAATGATGGACTTGGGATGTCATCCGATGTACACTGTTTCGTATTTATGCGGAAAACCTGCAAGAGTTATGGGTCTTTTCAATGCACCGTTCGGAAGCAAAGTTGATGAAAATGCAATGTCTGCCATCGAATTTGCAAACGGAACAATAGGTATTGCTGAAACAAGTTTTATTTCATATAGTTCCCCTGGAATTGTAGAGGTTTATGGTTCTGAAGCGACATTATTAGCATACGGTTCGGATGTCAAATTCATTTCATCAAAAATGAAAGGTCTTGTTGACGGATACGCTAAACCTGCCATTCCCAGAGATAGACCGTCACCATTAATGCAGTTCGTAGACGCATGTATCGAGGGTACAGGTTCACCTGAAGGTTTAGGAATTTGCGATGGTATAGCGTTAACAGAATTGCTTGAAAATGCTTATATATCCGACGCTGAAAATAAAATTGTAAAAATAAAATAGAGGTAAAAGTATGAGAACAGTAAAAGTTGGTATTATCGGTTGCGGCGGTATAGCAAACGGTAAACATATGCCTAATTTAGCAAAGGTTGAAAACGTAGAAATCGTTGCATTTTGTGATATCGTAATGGACAGAGCAAAAGATGCAAAGAAAAAGTATGGCACAAAAGATGCAAAAGTTTTCAAAAATTACAAAAGTTTACTCGAAATGGACGAGATTGAAGTTGTTCATGTTTTAACGCATAATTCAGCACATGCAAAAATCACAATCGCAGCGTTAAACGCAGGAAAACATGTAATGTGCGAAAAACCCATGGCTACAACTTCTAAAGAAGCACGTGCAATGTGTGATGCGGCTAAAAAATCAGGTAAAAAATTATCAATCGGTTATCAAACGCGTAGCACAACGTCCTTCCAGGCAGCACGTAACATGGTGAAAAACGGCGATTTAGGCGAAATTTATTATTGCAAAGCGCCCGCTCTAAGACGCAGAGGTGCACCGACTTGGGGCGTATTCTTAGATAAAGAAAAACAAGGTGGCGGCCCGATGATAGATATCGGCACACATTCAATTGACGCAGCATTATTTGTAATGAATAATTATGATGTTGAAAGCGTAACAGGTACAACATTCAGAAAGTTGGCTGACACTGCAATGACAACCAATGAATGGGGTTCATGGAAAAGCGAAGAATTTGTTGTCGAAGATTGTGCAATCGGACATGTAAAATTTAAAAATGGTGCAATAATGATTGTAGAAGCAAGTTGGTTATTAAATATCGAAAATCCCGGACATACTGTTTTTTGCGGAACAAAAGCGGGTATTGAAATGCGCGGAAATATTAAAATCAACGGACAAAAAGACGATAAATTATTCACAGAAGAATATAAACCAACATCAGCTGACAGAGATTTATTTAAAGATAAAGACTATTCTGCGGAAGAATATGAAGCAAGACAATGGATTCACAGCATAGTTAATAACGTTAGCCCGGTTACTTTACCTGAACAAGCTGCAGTTGTTTCAGAAATAATTGAAGCAATATATAAATCGGCTGCATCAGGAAAAACAATCTATTTTAAATAATCATTTATTACTTTAGTCATGCGAATATCAAGTTCGCATGACTTTTTTATTGTATAAAATACTTATTTATGTTATAATAAGTTAGTAAATAAAATTAAAAAAAGAAGGTGATGTGAAATGAAAAAATTAAAATATTTATCTATCGTATTTTTAATAGTTATTATAATACAAAATAGTTGTTCTTTTGAAAAAAATATTAATATAGATGACAACAATTCTGAAATTCCATGGAAGGCGTATTTTATAGACGTTTTAAAAGGTGATTGCATTATTATTGAAATTGAAAAAAAGTTTTATATGATTGACACAGGCTGGGTTTATACTGTCCCAAATGTAATAAAAACGTTAAATTTAATCGACATAAATGAAATTGAAGGTATATTTATTACACACACAGATAAAGATCATGTCGGTGGTTTGTTTCCGTTAATACAATCCGGTATTAAAATAAATAATATCTATACGAGTAATTTTATTGAACGCAATAAAAATGGAATATCTGATGTTCAAAAATATGCAAACGAATATAAAATTAATCACAAAGAACTAAAAACAGGGGAATCAATAGAAATAAACGGTATGAAATTTGATATATTAGGTCCGTTTATATATGATGAAAATGAAAATAACAATAATTCTATGGTAATGCGTTTATCAGGAAAAAACAGTGACAGCGGTTCACTTTTGTTAATGGGTGACGCTTTACTGGAACTTGAATATCAATTAATGTTAACAGGAAATATTTTTCAAAGCGACGTTTTAAAAATCTCACATCACGGACGCGACGACGCAACAAGCATTGAATTTTTGAAAGCGGTTAAACCTTCAATCTCAATTATTTCAACAAACACTCAACAAGCTCCAAATACACTACATTTAAGCGTGACAGAAGGTATAAAACAAGTGGGTTCAGAATTATATGTCACACAAGATTGTGATATCGCAATATTAATAGAAAGCGAAAACAAAAAGTTAAACGTTTCGGAAAATCCATTCGAAGATTATAGTTTCAGCGAAATCAACCAAAATGTATTTATAAACCAAATCGACATCGAAAATGATTATATCGAATTGATCAACGAAGGGGAAAGTGATGTAAATATAAGCGGATGGTTCATATATGCGTCAGGCAGTGAAAAATATTTCTTTTTTCCAAATAATACAGTTATTAAACCGGACGAAAAAATTCGGGTAGCCAGTGGAAAAACCCCCATTGACGGCAATTTTATCTGGGATACCAAAAAAATCTGGGGAAATAGCGATTATAACGGCGGTTATCTATTTGATATATATGGAAATTTATTAAGTGAATATATATAAAAAAAGAGGTTGCAAAATTAATTGCAACCTTATAATAATTAAAAATGTTATTTAACGCCTTCCATTATGATGTAATCTGAAGGAATTTCATTTGCTACTAAATAAGCATCCCAATATTCTATTGTTTCTGAATATGCTTTTTTAGATCCTGTTGTGCTTACTCTGTCTTTTGTCAATTCGCCGAGTTCAGCAAACGTTAATGTGCTGTCCATTGCAACTGCTAAATATAAATCGTCGTTTTCTTTTAATTGTCCGAGAGGAACAGTCCAATAACCTGAATTTCCTGTTGGTTCTGATGATACATTTCTATCACCTAAAAGATCTTCTTCAGTCGCATAGAATTTAATATTTAATTTACGTTTTGGATTAATTGAAATTTTCACACCGTCTACTTCAGCTTCTAAATAACCTGATTTTGAATCGTATTTTATACCGTTTTCAAATTTCCCGCATAACAATGCCATACCCGGATTAACTGCTGTGATTTTTCTTACGATAGTATTTGTATCTGCAAAGAAATCTCTGACTTCGATTTGCATGTTGTTGTCATATGTATAATTTTTCATTAATTCAAACGGAGCCCATGTTGTTTGGATATCGTCAGCTCTTGCTGCATGGAAACCTTTTGGAATAGAAACGAATTTATATGAATTGATTGTTACAGGATTTCCCGGTTCAATCGCATATAATACATAAGTAGCCGAATAAACTCTTTCCATATTAAATTTAGGGTTAGCAGTTGCTAATAAATCATTGATATAATATTGATGCACACCTGCTTCTCTGAAGTCACCCTGCTGATCTGCAGGACCGCCTTTGAACGAAACCATACCGACACATTCGCCGACATCTACGATTAAGTAGTTATCCATTTTCATGTCTAATTTTACTTGTTTCGTAGTCATAGCAACAGCGTTGCTTGAATGCCCGGCAGGAATACTATACGTTACGCCGCCGTTTGGCAATGGATCAACGATAAGATCTTTTGCGTTCCATGAAAAGTTTTTACCTTCGCCTTCCCATTTTCCGTCAAAAACAACTTCGCCGCCCAAACCGTTCGATGAATTGGTTTCCAACAAGAACATAACATCGTTTAATGTTTTGGTTACACTTCCCGAATCATCCAAAATACCTATATTAAGAGGTGCAAAAGCAGGATTTGTAGAACTGGATTTGCCCGAATATTCATCAGGATTTATTACTAATTTACTATCCGGCATACCCAACCAAGTTTGTTGTGTTGAAGTTGTATCACGTAAATCAATACTCGTAATACCCGGATTCATGTTTGCTTCTCCGCATGAAGACAAAATACCGATTAACAGTATAAACGCTAATGTTAAACCACATATTTTTTTCATTAATATTACCTCACTCATTTTATAGTTTTCTATTATTATTTTACACTATTTTTGTAAAAAGTCAAGCATTTTTCGGAATTTTTTACACAATGTTTTCAATGTTTAACAATATAACGCCAATAAGTGTAATTATACTTAAAATTGTACTCATAAATACAGTCTGCGAAACATAATTAGACTCACTGTCAAATTGCAGTGCAAAAATTGAAACATTAACAGATGAAGGAACAGCGCTGGAAATTATTAATATTGAAGCTAAAATTCCGTCAATACGAAAAACTAAAACCAATAACCACGCGATTATCGGACTAATTATTAAGCGTATAAAGCAGGTTAAATAAATTAAAGGATTTTTAAAATTTAATTTTGTATCAGCCAGCTGAATACCCAATGTAACTAATGCAATAGGAACAGCTCCCGCTCCCAATGCTTCGGCTGTTACACGAATAGGCTGCCATAATTCAAAACCTGAAATTTTCCATATTATTCCTGCCAAAACGGCGTAAATCATCGGCATTTTTAATATATCAATTACAGAATTTTTAATAGATTTGTTCCCCGAATTAGCATTGAAAATTCCTATTGTATTGGAAAATAAATTTTGTATAGTCATAATAATGATCTGAACAGTAACGGCAATCGGATTTGTATATAATAATTGCATAAGCGGAATTGAATAATTTCCGCAATTATACATACTTGATGTATTGACAATAGCGCCCGTCATACTTTTAGATTGTTTTAATAATTTTGAAATGACAAAAGCTATAATATATAAAAAAACAAATAATAAAATGCAATTTATAACTACGCTGAAAACAATTTCACCGCTTAATTCATTGTCATACATACGTAAAAAGAGTAACGCTGGAAGCATTATATAAATCTGAACGCGTGCTAAACCGTCAACATGAAAATCAAGAAATTTTTTTAAAACAAAGCCTGTTGCAATTTGTAAAAATATCGGCAAAATAACTTGCGTAAATATATGAAAAAAATAATTCATAAAAACCTATTTCAATTAAAAATGAAAATTTTGGCTGTATCAAATGACACAGCCTTAAAAATTATTGTTGTGTAATGGCTCTTTCAAGCCAAATATCGGCAATATCCATTGCTGCAAATAATCCGATTTTTTCTGCCTGTTTTACTATCCTGTCTGTAGCAGGTACATCAGGATCAGTCAATTGTAATTGAATAGATATATTGTTCGCTTTTTCCATATCTTTAAATTTTATTGTATCCAAAATTTGCATCATTATAACATACGGGTCACTGAGACTTCCGTAAAAAATAATGTTACCGCTGCGAACTAAAGGTTTTCCTTTAAAAGTTAGAAATTGTTTATTATTTTCGTCCATTAATCCTCCATGTCCGAAATATCGAATTTATAATATTATTTTATACTTACACTATCTTATAATTATATCATATTTTAATGCATATGTAAAGACCAAAATTAATAAATCATTCAATATCAAATGCAATAGGAATGAGCACGAAAATGTATATTTTAAAAAACTAATAAAAAGTAAATGTTAAAAATTTTTATTTTGATGATAATATTAAGTTAATTATTATTGCTATAGTTATACAATACAACTTCTGCAGCGGAAATGAAAAAAATAGACCGCTGCTGTTAATCTTTACATATTTAGTGTAGAATAAAGAAGGCTGTCCGCAAAAACGGACAGCCGACAGTTATTTTATACTAAAAAACTTTTGATTTCTTCGAAAAAGTTTGCCGCACATTTTTCATCTTCAATAATTATATCGATTGGTTTTGATAAATCAAGACTGAATATACCCATTATGGATTTTGCGTCAATTGTGTATCTGCCGGAAACAAGGTCGATATCACAAGGATACATATTTACTTGATTCACAAATTTTTTTACGTCTTCTATGGAATTCAACTGAATTTTTTTTGTCATGTTTTCCTCCTAAAAAAATATTATCATCTACAGTTTATATAATAACATTTTTATTATAAATAGTCAAGATTAATATTGTAAATTTATAATAAATATTATATAATTAATTAGTAAAAAATAAAAAATTGTAAAAGGATAAATATGATTGTCAGTTTTATTACACTGGGATGTAAAGTAAATCAATATGAGTCATCAGCACTAAAAGAATTATTTATAAAAAACGGAGAGGAAATTAAAGAATTATCTGTAAAAACAGAAATAACTGTCATTAATTCATGTGCAGTTACAACCGAAAGTGTAAGAAAATGCAAACAAATGATGCGAAGAGCAAAAAAAATCGCACCGAAAAGTATTATTTGTATGATAGGCTGTTTACCTCAAATAGAAACCGAAAATTTGAACGAATGTGATATAATTATCGGTTCAGATAAAAAAAATGATTTATTAAAACACATACATAATTTTATTTTAAATAAAAAAAAGATAATAGCTGTTGAAAATATAAAAAATATAGATAAGTTTGAAAATATGGAAAGTCAAAACACAGAAAAAGTACGTGCATTATTAAAAATTCAAGACGGATGCGAAAATTTTTGCAGTTATTGTATCATTCCGTTCACACGCGGAAAATTAAGATCGCTTGACATCAATGAAGCAGTGAATCAAGCACAATATTTCGTAAAAAATAATTACAAAGAAATTGTTTTAACGGGTATTCATTTAGATAATTACGGAAAAGAACATAAAAAGTTTGATTTATGCGATCTTTTGGAAAAAATAGATGAAATCAATGGCATCGAACGAATTAGTTTAGGATCGCTTGAACCAACATTTATAAACGAAAAAAACATGGAAAGATTGGTTAAATTAAAACATTTATGCTCACATTTTCATTTATCATTGCAAAGCGGGTGTGACAATGTCCTGAAACGCATGAACAGGCAGTATACAACAACTGAATATTTAAAAATTATTGAATTATTACGAAAAAATTTCGAAGATATGTCTGTAACAACTGATATTATCGTCGGATTTCCGGGAGAAACAACAGATGAATTTGATGAAACATTAGAATTTATTCGTAAAATTGGCTTTACAAAAATTCACGTATTTCCGTATTCACGCAGAATCGGGACAAAAGCGGATTTAATGGATGGACAAATTAACAATGAAATTAAAAATAAAAGAGTTAAAATCTTAATGGATTTAAGTGATCAATATGAAAAATCATTTTTAGAAAAAAATCTCGGAAAAAGAGTTGAAGTATTATTCGAAACGAAAAATAATGGTTTTTGGGAAGGATATACAAAAAATTATCTTTCTGTTTTATCAAAAAGTGAACAAGATTTGGAAAATAAAATAACAGAAGTCATCATTCAAAAAATTGACAAATCAATTATGTATGGAGATATTGCTTTTTAATTCATATTATGATACAATATAGAGTGTAATAATATTTTATCGGAGGAAATTAATTAATGGTTTATCGTATTTATGTAGAAAAAAAATTAAAATATGCTGTTGAAGCTCAACATTTACTTGCAGATATACATCAAACATTTGGTTTTAACAATATTAGCGGATTAAGAATTATAAATAGATACGATGTTGAAGGAATTTCAGACGAAAATTTTAAAAAAGCTCAAAATATAATTTTTTCAGAACCGCCGGTTGACAATATTTATTTTGATATACCGGCTTTTAATGAAAATCAAAAAGTTTATGCAATTGAATATTTACCCGGTCAATTCGATATCCGCGCTGATTCAACGGCTCAATGTTTTAATATACTAACCGAAAGTGAACGTCCGGCAGTTAAAACAGCGAAACTTTATTTTATTGACGGAATTAATTCAGCAGAACAATTACAAAAAATAAAAAATTATATAATAAATCCTGTCGAAGCTCAGGAAGCATCACTCGAATTGCCGAAAACACTAAAACAATCTTTTGATATTCCGACAAAAATCGAAACTGTAACTAACTTTATAAATTTCGACGAAAATGAATTAAAGTCATTTTTAAAATATTATTCATTGGCAATGGATTTTGATGATATAAAATTTATGCAAAAATATTTCAAAGACGACGAAAATCGTGATCCGACTATAACAGAAATACGAATGATTGATACGTATTGGTCCGATCACTGCAGACATACAACATTTTTAACCGAAATCACAAATGCTAATATACATGTCGATTATGTACAAAACACTTATAATAAATACAAAAATATTAAAAAAGAATTGGGAAACAAAAAACCCGAAACATTAATGGATATTGCAACAATCGGAGCAAAATATCTAAAAAAACAAAATAAATTAAATGATTTAGACATTTCAGAAGAAATAAATGCGTGTTCTGTCAATGTTAAAGCAAAAATAAATAACTTTGAACAAGATTACTTATTAATGTTCAAAAATGAAACACATAATCATCCAACTGAAATCGAACCGTTCGGCGGAGCTGCAACGTGTTTGGGCGGTGCTATCCGAGATCCGTTATCAGGACGCAGTTATGTTTATCAAGCAATGCGTGTAACGGGATCAGCTGATCCGAGGACAAGTTTCGAAGAAACGCTTAAAGGAAAGCTTCCTCAAAAAAAAATAACAACAACAGCAGCTGCAGGATACAGTTCATACGGCAATCAAATCGGTTTGGCAACAGGACTTGTTAACGAAATTTATCATCCGGGTTATGTAGCAAAACGCCTTGAAATTGGCGCAGTTGTGGGTGCAGCACCTTTAAAAAATGTCATCAGAGAAGAACCTGTTCCAGGAGATGTTGTTATATTATTAGGCGGAGCAACCGGACGTGACGGACTGGGAGGAGCGACAGGTTCGTCAAAGTCACAT
>JGI994J12354_10001807_pt1 | contig 21443 bp, 15 predicted proteins | sample IntmicLarv3ML3BL_FD_12354 | JGI IMG/M metagenome (IMG submission 12354) | reverse complement strand
CCCCCCCCCCCCTATTTTTTTGTATAATATTATTAATGTCTTTAATGATACAAATTATTGACAAAAAAATTAAAAGGGGAAAGAAAAAATGAAAAAAGTTTTATTTGTAATGGCTATGCTTGCTATAGCTGTGTTAACGCTCGTCTTAACCTCCTGTTCAGGCGGTAAGAAGAAAAGTTCAGAACAACCACTGCCCGGAACAGCAAACACTGAGAGTTATTGGTGCAATATTTATAACGCCGATGGTGTCACTTACCAGTATGATGAAAACGGTGAGATACTTTCAAGACTTGTCATGTTAAAAGGCGCGGTTACGTATGTTGACGATATTTATGATTCACGTACGTCAAATAACGGTATATGTTGTTTAGATCTTCCTGAAGGAGCTACAGACATCTACTTTGGTTCAACCAATACTAATAAGTAAAGATAGAAGAAATTAATGGTCCGGCAGATTTTGAAGATATTGATGCTGGTGACAGCGACTATGCTGTAAAGATAACCGCTGTAAACTTAGGCAAAGCAAAAATATACGTTGCTTATACACTGGGTGGTCAGCAGTATCATGTAGCGCTTGTAGTAGAAGTTATAGACTTTTATGTATAGTTTGACACTGCGACGTTTAATAGCTGGGGAGATAATTATGAAAAAGAAACCCCCAACATTGACACGATAGAGTTATCTTATGACTCTATTTGGTACGCAGGCTTATGGACAGATAAATATACAACTATGGTGAAAGAAGTTTGTTTTTTTGGGTATACCGAAAATGACATTAAAGTACCTTTAACCGTAAAAAAACTTGACGGTACAAGTCCAACGAATGTTACATGGTCAAAAGTTGTTAATTCTGGTAATGCAGGAGATTTATCTCTTACATCAAACGGAAATAAAGCTGTAGCAACCCTTAACAACGGTGATCCTTGGGGATATGTGATAGTTACAGTAGGAGACTATTCTTTCCCTGTTGTGATATATATAGATTAAGCTTTAATACGAAGACTACGAAGCTAAGCTTTTAGAAAAAAAGCTTAGCTTCGTAAAATTTTTATGTGGTGGAGGCGAGGGGAGTTGAACCCCTGTCCGAAAGACAAGCCAAAAAGGCATCTACGAGTGTAGTTATAGACTAATTCTCACTGCTGTTAAACGCTATAACATGAAAAACAACAGCCAGCTTTTTTTATTTTCAGCAGCAGGTCAAAAGCGAAACCCGCAAAGCCTATCCGGATTTGTTGACGCGATAATGATGCCTTACCGGCTCAAGCAACATATCACGGACCTTACAAAAGAAGGTCTATTGTTTTACTATCGCTACTTAAGCAGCCATAGCAAACTGCTGTGAATTATCTTCTGCAGTTATTGTTTTAGCCTTGTTTTACGAGGACTGACAAACCTCGACTCGCTTCCTATTTAACTTAAAATCCCCCGTCAAAACCAAAATACGCCCCCATATAATACCTACAAAATGAGGATACATTATTATACTATAATTTTACCCAAAATACAAGATAAAAAACTTGACACGAAAAATAAGAAGTAAAAAATGAAAAAAAATTTATTTATCGGGTTTATCGCTATTAATTTTACTGATTATCCTCTTAAACGTAATTATCTTACCTGAACCAAAAAGCGGAAGCGCTTCTGTGAAAATCACCTAAAGAAAGAGTCTGCCCATGAATAACAACATGCCGTTTACTTATCTTTTTCGCGTCAGCCCAGTCATTAAATCTGTCATTTGTCAACACTACGGCATCATGCCGCAAAGCTTCCGCTATGATTAGCTCATCCGCGCTGGTGTACGGCGGAGCCATTATTATCTCACCGCTTTCCACCATATCCATAAAGTCAGACGGACGGTCAATGTGATGGCGCAAACTGGCATCAGCAATCATTATAACCGGAAAATATCCGTTTTTATATGCCAAATTTCGAGTGTTTTCGAGATAAGAAAGCTTTCCTTTTGCCGATTTTGCCATTTGAGCTATATTGCTGGCATCTATGACAGCGGTCTTTAACGTTCCGGTCAATATAACCCCAGGAATGCCGGCAGAGATAAGTTCGGATAAAACTTGCTTTTCATTTTGCTGTCCGGCTATCTTTGCCAAAGAGTTGCGCAAATCCTCAATAACATTTAAATTATTCAGACGAAGCGCGGACAGAAGGTCGGATAATTTGTATTTTTTTCTACCTATCTGCATTGCTTTAGTAATATTTTCAGCCGAGGAGATACTAAGACGCGCGTCGCCGCTCTTTTTGCTCGCTTCCTTTTGATTAATCTTTTTATCCACGGACGGCATAAGGGTATCGGGAGAGAGAGCGGTTATCTTATCGGTAAGAGTTGAGAAACGGCTATTTAGTCTATTTAACTCTGACTTTATCGCTTCAGCCTCTTTTATCAACTCAGCTAATTTTTGATCCATAGTACCTCAAATTATACCATATTAACTCTTTTTCGTCTATTTTTACTTTTAAAGCGCGGCGAAAACAGTTTATTTTGATGTCTTGTCACAAATATCGGAAAGAGATCTCGCGGCAAATATACCGGAGGCAAAGCCGGCGTCAAAAAATATGGGGTCATCCGTATAATATCTGCCCATAGAGTAGAGCGACAATTCATTTTTCAACGCGAAGTCAAGCGCTTGACTTACATCATGAAACGAAATTTTTCCTTTTGTAAAATTGAGCGGATCTATATCATAACCTTCAGGCAACGGTATATAAAAATCACCAAGCGCCATATTTGTAATAGTCTTGGTGTGATGACTGACTCCGCGATGTCTTTCACGTTCGTCAGCACTGCTTATCCTCGGAGATAAAATAGCAACGCATCTTAAAGCCGCGGCAGCGTTTAATACGTTTGCCTGACCTATGCCGCCAAACCCTAATGTTGTACCGGTGCCGACATTTCCTGGTCCTTGACCGACTATAACTATCTCGGCTCCAAGTTCTTTTGCCGCCGCCATGCCGCTGTAAATATTAACCGCTTCATGATCGCCGCCAAACGCTTGCCCCACAGTCATAGTAAACTCTATCAATCCTAATTTTTTCAACTCACGCACAACGTTAGAGAAAACTATCGGCAAAGCCCCTTCGTCGGTCATTATATACGCGATCTTTATATTTTCGTTTACAGACTTTATGCCGGCTATAACTCCGGGCAAATGTGAAATGAGAGGAATAGATACCACACGCAACCCGGGAGCTGAATCCGCGAACAGAGGAAGAACTTCTTCAATAGTTTTAAAACGAAGCTGCAATGGAGTGTATCTGAGTTTCATTATATGACCGTCATCACGTTCCAAACAAGAGTAAATAACGTCAGCGGGCAGTATGTAGTCAACGCCGCCTGTCCCCAAAGAAAGCTCGTTTGCCGTTGTGTTTAAAAAGACATGATCGCCGGCTGTCAGCTCTACGCCGAAATCAGTAAAATAAACGCCTTTTCTAACGCCTATTTCACTTTCAACCAACCAGCGCTCTATCCCTTGCGCTTCAAAAATAAGTTCGGTGAGTATTCCTTTCGCAAATGTTGACCGTTTCATAGCGGTATTACCTCGTTTTGTACAGTTATTTCATCGCCAAAATTGATAGTCAAATGCCCTATTTCTTTCGCGTGGGAACTTGTTGCCGCGATATAGCTGTTATTTATTTTTAACGGAGGATCTATAAGCAGATGGCTGTGTCCGCCGATTATAAGATCAATGTTAGGCGAGGCGTCTAATAGTTCAATATCTTTATCTTTGCCGATATGAGTAAGCGCTATAACATAATATCCTTCTTCTTTGAGCTTTTTTGACAGCCCGCTTCCGGTCTTTATAGGGTCGTCATATATATAGTCGGTCACTTTTGCCCAAAAAGTATCGGGCGGCGTTATGGACGGCGCTAAACCTAAAACAGCGATAGGCGGAACTCCGTCAATGTAGTCGACGATAATATATTCGGTCACTATAGGCGGAATCTTCTGCTCTCTTCGCGGCCTTAAATTGGCAGACAATACCGGAACAGCCGCGTCTTTCAATTTTTTAGCGAGCGCGGTCCTTGTCGGATGACTTTCCCTGTTTCCCATAGCCATAGCGTCATACCCGCAGTCAGCCATCATACTCAAAACAGGTTCAGCTCCGCGCGCGCCTAAATTACCGGCGCCAACCGCGTCTCCGGCGTCAAAAAGCAGAACATTTGGGGCAAAATGATTGCGCAAATCTTTAATAAACGCGCTTTTTTTGGCGGTTAAACTATTGTGCATATCGTTGGTATGTAAAATATGAAGTTCCATAAATTATTCCTTAAAAAATTCCAAAAAGTTTTTCGGCGTTAAGAGATGTTATTTCTTTAATCAACGCAAAGTCTATCTCTTTTAGCACGGCAACAGATTTCGCGACATTTATGACATGCCACGGACAAACACATGCCGGACTTATACCCTCTACAGCTATATAAGGAGCGTCAGTCTCTATAAGCAATCTCTCAAGCGGAACATTTTTCGCCGCTTCCTTTGCCCGTTTAGTTTTCTCTCTGGTGATAAGACCGTTAAAAGAGATATAAAATCCCAGCTCAAGCCCTTTTGCCATAACCTCAAGACTCGCGGAAAAACCGTGCATAACGCCTTTTACTCCGGAGAAATTTTTAACTGTTTCAAAAAAAGTATTGTACCCGCGGTTCGCGTGAAATAATACCGGCAGACCATACCGCTCCGCTATATCGAGCTGCGCTTCAAACACTTTTCTTTGACTTTTAATCTCTATATCATAATGGCTGTCAATGCCGGTCTCTCCGATAGCCATTATATGTTTAGACTTTGCCAAATCTTCAAGCCAAGAAAAATCCTTATCAGCATTTTCAGACGAAAAAGGATGAATACCGGCTCCGTTTATAACATTTGCCGGAAATTCATGTTTTATCTTGACCCCTAATATACTGCTATTGTAATCCCATGCCGGAACAACTATTTTATTAACTCCGAGTTTCAAAGAAGACTGTACCACATCTTCTATATTTTTATGTAAAATATTGTCATTTAAATGGCAGTGGGTGTCATACATATATATAACGATAGTACATTTTTATAAAAAAGTCAATATCTTTATGCCATTCGTTTAAAACAAATGGTATTTTTCAGTGTCAAATATATAGAGTATTTCTTTTTATTTGGAAATGCTTATATTGAGGCGTATTTCACGTTTTAAATTAAAGCAAATAAAACCGCTTTATAACAAAAAAAAGGGACATTTTAAAATTTTGACAATGATTATCCGTAATAATATTAAGTTGTTTATAATGCTGAATATTTTGGCGTTATCTTCTATTTTGGCGCTCTCAGCTGAGATTAGCGGAGAGGCAGGAATTCTTACTGACAAAAATTACACTCTGGAAGTTTTCTTCACAGCGCAAACCGCCGGCGGTATGACTATAAAAACTGAAGCGTCAGATGATAAAAATTATCTTGCTTTTGAAGTTGCGAAAAAAAGTATAGTACTTAAAAATGTACAAAATAACAAGTCAAAACAGTTGGCAAAAATCAATATAAGTTTAGATGATAAACAAGACTATCAACTGTCCTTTATAAGGCGCGGCGATAGGCTTATAGTTACTCTGGACGGTGTTATAAAATACACTGGACAAAATATACCAAACGGAGGCGGTGATAAGTTTGGCGCGGTTTACAACAAATGGGAAACCGCTGATATATATGCCGCTACAGCTGATCCGGTTTATTTTTCAGATGATTTTATGCGAGACTATACTGACGATGATGGGCTATGGGATATAAAAAGCGGTTATTGGCGTATGCGATCAGCATGGGATAATGACCCTCATCTCTTTGCCACCAGCAAAAACTTTACAAAAAAAATAGCCGGCGGACAAAATCCGTTTTCCTGGCTCAGTTGGGGAGGACCGGCTATCGCGGTTATTGGCGAGAACGACTGGGAAGACTATACATTTAGCGTGGCGTTCCGCGCTTATGAAGGCGGGACTTTTGGTATTATTATAAATTATCAAGATGAAAAAAATTATCTTTTAGCTACAGCGTCTTCAGCTATAGATAAAAGCGAAAAAGGCAATAAGCTGACACTGTATAAAGTAGAAAAGGGCAAGAAAACTGTTCTTAACAGCTCAAAAGGCGGATATTTGCCTGATCAATGGTATAAATTTAGTGTCAAAAACTCAGCTGATGGTATAAAAATACTCCTTGACGGTAAAGAACGAATAACAGTAAAGGACGCGCCGAGCTTTATGGGACGCGCCGGACTGTACACGGATACTAACTCTCCGATAGAGATAGATGATGTGTGGGTTCTTGGCAGCGGCGTAGACTTTAACGCGCTTTTAGAGATAACTCACTTTGGTATCGGCGAGAGGTTTGAAAAAGACCCGAACGGTATGCAGTCTTGGGCAAGCGCCGCCAAAAACTGGGGAACAGGACGAGCAAGCAGCATACTGACACCGCCCTCTGTTGTTTATGTATATGCCAGAAATGTGTACGGCGATAAACAATGGATGGTTTTTGATATAGCTCCGGGCAGCGTTAAAGAAAACGAAGAAAACATTATAAATATGTACCTCGCTACAGACAGAGATAATACAGAAAACAGCTATCGCATGGAATTAAACACCAAAAATAATGAGAGCTCTGTTAAACTATATCAAAACGAAACGCTTTTGGCGGAAACTACTATAAAAACCAGAGTATCAAACGGTTTGCTGAGTCAACCAAAAGATGAAGAAAAGCAATATTTATTGGAAAAAAACAACTATACTCTCCGTTTTATGAAGGATAATGATATTTTAATTTTTACAATAGGTAACGATGAAATATTGCGAGCTAAAATACCGGATACTAAAAAGACAACCGGCTATAAACCGGCTTATTTTTGCAGCGGAAGATATAAAATTGATGCCAAAAATGTTTTAGTGTTGAGCGATAATTACCTTGACTACACATTTTCCGAAGCGCCTACAGACTGGATGTCTGAAGGAACATGGGAATCCTCTACCAGATGGGCGTGTGACCCTGAATGGTCTTTTTTAGCCGGATACAGCAACGGAAAACTCGGACTGTGGAACAAAAATACATTTAAAGGCGATCACCTCTTCCAGGCTTATCTTGGCATAAAGATGGAGTACGAAAGAGAGTACGATACCTATTATGAACGGTACCGCGACCTTGGCATATCTATCTGCACTGACGGCGTAGACCCGATGAGCGGATATGCCGGAGTTTACGGCGCTGAAAACGGCACCAAAATGAAGCTGTATCGCAACGGTGATGAAGTAGCAAGCTACGACTACACCAACGACCGCTCAAAAAGGATGACCGGAGACCATCACAATATATGGTATGACTTGACTCTTGAAAAACAGGGAAATAAAATAGTTTTTACCGGCAAAGTATCGGACAGAGATAATACGGTAACGGTGTTGACTTATGAAGACCCGGAGCCTATAGACGGCGGCGTGCCGGTTATCTGGAGCAAAAACAACGGCATATCTGTTGCCCGCGCCCGTTTGACTTATAATCACTCAGAGCCGAGAATCGGACCTTTTAATGTTGTTGAGCTGCCGCATTATCCGGAATTTATCTCTGTTGCCGAACCGCTGAAACTTCCTATCCGCGCTTTTTCAACCGCGGATCATGAAGTTGAACTTACAGTGAACGCCACCGCGCTTCCTGAAGACGCTAAAAACAAACCGTCAACAGTTAAAATAAAAGATGGAAATATAGTGTTCAGCCCTAACTTCACCGGGCACTATCAATATGAAATAAAAGGGATTGCCGCTTCCGCGGTGTCGCCGTCAGTTTATATAGATACATTAGTTTTTAACCCAACACAGCGAGACAGGACTACAGAAAACGCTATTGTTCGTTATAACTTTACTGAAGGACAAGGAAACATAATTCACGATGTCTCCGGATACGGCGAACCGCTCAACCTTATAATATCTGATATAGAAGAAGAGAACGGCGGAAGCGGAACACTGTCCGCAACTTGGCTTGAAGAACAGGGAATAGCGGTTAACGCGCTATCCCGTATAGTGTCTGACGGCGCCGCGACAAAGATCTTTAACGCGTTAAAAGAAAATAAGGCTTTCACCATAGAGATGTGGGTATCTTTAGCGACTATTTATCCGGAAAATCCTCAAGGAGTTCAACAGTGGTCATGCGGTTACCTTGAATTTTCTGATCCTGAGGGCAAAGACAGCGCGAACCGTATGTTCTCACTTATGCAAAACGGCGGCGGATTTTTCATTGATCCGAAAAGCGCATCTTCAGACAGAAGAGCGACTCCGGATTTCCGTCAGGAGTTTAAGGGGTTTGACGTTAGGGTAGGACTTCAGCATATAGTTATTTCTTATGACCCATCCAGTGGAAATACCATGACATTTCGCGGTGACGGCGTAAAATTCGCTACAGTTAAATCTGAAAAAAATATTGACTGGAAAATGGATAATTGGAGCAATGATAAGGCAAAGCTCATACTCGGCAACAGCCTGATGTTTTTGAAAAATCAAACACCTATCGGCCCAGGTCTTTTAACTCCGATTACCACTACAACAGAGCAAAAGCCCAGTTTCGCGGCGCCGTTTTCCGGAAAGATATATTATCTCGCCATTTATAACAGAACCATGTCAGAGGCTGAAGCAAAAGCCAATTTTTACGCCGGACCTCATCCTGAACCTAAATACTGAATTTTTTTTAAAGAACTATATACATTTTAAAAAATTTGTAGTATAATTGTAATTACAGCCTTAACAAAATTTAAGGCTGTAATTATATTTTGTATTGTTTTTGGAGCGAATTAAATGAGTAAATCTGTATATAAAGCAGTCGTATTATTATCGCTACTTTTCTCTTCAATAGCTTTTTCCGCTATCATCGGTGAATTCGGCCAAATAAACTCTTCTTCCTATACCATAAATCTTAATGTAAAAAGTTCAAACAGCGGACATGTCACGGTTTTCACTGAGGCGAACGACGCTTTAAACTGTTTGCAAATAGTTATAAACAGCACTACTGTCAGACTTATTTTGGCAAAAAACGGCGGATACAGCATTATCGCGGAAAAAAAGATATCTGTTCCGTCAAGAAAAAATATACCGGTTTATATATTTAGAAGCGGAAGTAATATTACAGTTATAGTGAATGGCGAGACAGCTATTTCCGTTGACAGCGTGCCGGCAGGACCCGGTGAAAAAGTTGCTGTTCAGACTGACAACTGGTCAGTTAAACATAAAGTGGTGAATGAACATGACCCTATCTTTTTCACTGATGATTTTATGCGCGACTATACTGATGACAGCGGGGTATGGGATATAAAAAGCGGAGAATGGCATCTTCGCTCAGCATGGGACAGCGTCGCGCAACTTTTAGCCACCAGCAGAAACAGTACAAAAAAAATAAGCGGCGGACAAAACCCGTTTGTCTGGACCGGATTTGGAACTCCGGCTATCGCTTTGGTTGGCAATGAAGATTGGCAGGATTACACTTTTTCCGTTGCTTTTCGCGGAGCTGAAGAAACTGTATTCGGCGTTATTTTAAATTATAAGGACGAGGATAATTATCTGCTCGCGACTATAAGTTCAGCCGATATTTTGACAAAAGAACGAAATAAGATATCTGTTTACAAGGTAGTGAACGGTAAAAAAACTGAGGTCGCAAAAAAGAGCGGAGGATTTTTACCCCATCAATGGTATAAGTTGAACGTTGACTTTACTTGCGGAGTTTTAAAGATGCTGCTTGATGACCATGAGCTTCTTTCTACGGCTAATTTGCCTTTTTTAAGCGGTCAAGCAGGTCTTTATATAGACTCTTCATCTCCGGTAGAGATAGATGATGTTAATATCTTTTCCAAAGATATTGATTTTTATACGCTTTTTGAAATAGAGAGTACACAACGAAATGAAAGATACCTCCTTGATAGAGGCGGTATGGAGGTTTGGGCGCAAAATGTCGGTGATTGGCAGAGCAATTTTGACGCGCTGAAAGACTTAAAAGATAATCAGCCGCTGTACAGAAATTACAACAAAGAGGTTTACGGTGACCATCTCTGGGCAACGTTCAGCATAATACCTTATAATAGTTTACGCGGTGAGCTGATTGTCATATTAAACGGTGAAAAAGAGGATAAAAATATAGGTTATCGTCTTGATATAAAGACTGACGGCGATATAACAAAAATAGATATTTTAGATAACGGCAGGGAAATAGCTTCACGAGTATTTAAAAAGACGGAAAACAGCGGAAAAAAGAGTTATGTTATCGGAGCGTCAGGCAATTTCCTCCAACCTATGCGCGAATATAACATGCGCTTTATGAGAGAAGGAGATAAGCTCACATTTAATATTGACGGCGAAGAGGTACTCTTCGCGAAAATAAAAGATACCTCAAAAGATATCGGCTATACTCCGTCATTTAGGGTGAGCGGCAGATATTTAAACGCGACTAACTTCAAAATATTGACCATGAATATGTATGACTATACTTTTAATGAAGCTCCGACCGGCTGGTTCGGCGAAGGTTCATGGGAACAGTCAACCAGGTGGTCATGCGACCCTGAATGGTCATTTTTAGCCGGTTACAGCAATGGAGATGTAGCGCTTTGGCATAAAGATATTTTTTCCGGCGACCAGTCTATGCAAACCTTTATGGGCATAAAGATGGAGTATAGAAGACAGCACCAGATATTGGAAGAGAGATACCGTGATATGGGCATCTCTATCTGCACAGATGGGGTGAATGTTTTAAGCGGATACTCTGCTGTTTACGGCAGAAACAGAAATGAAATGGTGCTTTATAAAAACGGCGAAGAGATAGAAGTTATTACCCTTAAAGGTTACGCTGTGCCAAACGATAACCGACACCATAACTACTGGTATGACCTGAGCTTGGAAAAATCCGGCAATAAAATAACTTTTACCGCGAAAATAGGACACGGGAGTGGATCAAAAGAAAATATAATAGAGTATATAGATGATGACCCTATAGATGGCGGTGTTCCGGTTATTTGGAGCCATAACAACGGTATATCGGTTGCCCGCACCAGAATTAATTTCTCCTCAAAACCAAAAGAGCGTCCGGGTCCGTTTACTTCTGTATATCTTCCGTGGTATCCGGAATTTGCCTCCATAGGGTCGCCGTACGAGGTAACACTCGGCACTTCTTCCACATCAAACGAAGAGATAACACTAACGGCAACAGCTGTTATCAGCGCAGAGCCTACTATTTTAAAAAGAAGTAATGAGGACTTTAAAGAAGAAGAAGACTATTTTGACGAAGAATGGGAAGATGAATTAACATTGCCATTGCCAGAAGAGTTAACAGAAGACGACATGATCGATACACTTTGGGACGATGAAGTTAGAGGTTATTTTGCGGCAGATGAAGACATGGCAGTTGGGTATGACGAGAGTTCTTCTGTTGAAAAAGTTGTAGAACGCCGTTCCAGAACAGGACATTATTTATTAGAAGCAGACGACAACAGAGAACACTCTGACGCGGAGTCCGCTATCTCTTTTTATAAAAACAAACTTCTTTTTACACCGAAAGAAACCGGACTTTATGAATACAGAATAGTCGGCGAATCAGACGGAAAATTATCTCCGTCAGCTCATTTTGGTGTTTATGTTTTTGACCCATTAACCTATACGAAAAAAACACCTAAACCACTGGTGAAGTATGATATGACTGAAGGACAGGGAAATATCATTCACGATACATCAGGATTTTTAAATCCGTTGGATTTAAGGATTGATACAAAATCAGCTGTTGAGCTTGATGAAAACGGCGATGAAATACCGGTCAACGAAAATGTTTTAAGCGCCGAATGGCTTCCCGGTCAAGGTCTGGCTATTGATACGCTAACGAAAATAGTCTCTATAGACTCAGCGGATAAACTCTTAATTTTGAAAGAAGACAGCTCAATGACAATAGAGATATGGGCGTCTCCCCTTAGTTTGTACCCTGAAAATATAGGAAACTTCCATTATTTGGCGAGTTTTCTGGAACTAAATGATCCTAATGTGAAAAACAGTGGTAACCGCTGGATGACAGTAGGATTTGAATATGCTACATTTTTTGTCAGCGGTTACACCGGTAAAGATATAGCGTCCGGTTACTACAGTCATGTAAACAACATAAGAACCGGTTTGCAGCATATTATAATAACTTTTAATCCGAATAGTGAAGAAACTGATATATACGTTAACGGCAATGTAATAAGGTCACCCGGCCACAGGATGAAATCAGCGAAGAAGGTTAGTTGGAATTTTGATAAATGGTTGGAAGGCGCAAAGCTAATACTCTGTAACGCGCTTTACAGTGAAGAACATAGAACGGTTTTAGGCGCTCCTATGGTCGGCAATATATATTATTTAGCTATATATAACGCTTCATTTAGCTCTGAAGATGTACTAAATAACTATAAATCAGGACCAAAGCCTTAAAAGTATGAAAATAGAGTTTATAGCTATCGGAAAAATAAAAGAAAAGTATCTGCAAGAAGGTATAGCAGACTATGAAAGCCGTTTGTGCCGCTTTTTTGATTTTAAAATAACCGAACTTATAGAGACAAGAGTTCCCGACAAATACTCTTCGGCTGACGTCATAAACGTACTGGAAGAAGAGGCGAACAATATAAGAAAATATTTACGCCCAAAAAGTTTTAAGATAATTATGGCGATAGAGGGAAAACAGCTAAGCTCTCCGGCTTACGCTGAACTCATAACGCGGCAAGCGATAAACGGAATTAGTGATATTCAAATACTTATAGGCAGTACATTTGGCGTTTCAAAGCTTTTAAAGAGAGAGGCTGACTTTCTTTTTTCACTTGGTAGCCCTACTTATCCGCATCAACTTATGCGCCTTATTTTAGCTGAACAGACTTACCGTGCGGCAAAGATCATAAGAAATGAAAAATACCATAATTAAAAAAGGATTTAAAATTTAAAAAAATGGCATCTTTTAACGAAATTTTTACACCGGATTTAATAAAACAACGGGAAGATAAACTCAGAAAATTCTGGGCAAAAAGCTCTGACAGTCCGCGTTCTTTAATGCAAATACATGACGGACTGAGATTTCCGGTTAGACAAATGGAAAATGAAGAAGATATTATAAATAACGCTGTACAGCAAATGATATCTTCAGCGTTTATGTCGGAAGATTATCTTCCTTGGTTCGGTCCTGACTTTGGAACAGTATCAACCGCTAAATACTGGGGCGGAGAAGTTATTTGTCCGGAAGACGGCTGCGTATTTATTAAGCCGGTAATATATTCGCCGGAAGATATTGATATGTTAGTACTTCCTGAGCCTGCAGAAAAAAAAGATGTAAATTTAGCAAAAAAATTGGCTAAACAGGTAGCGGAAAGAGCGCAGTCTGATCGATTTTGGGTGCGTTCTGTTGATTTTCAAGGCCCGCTGTCGACTGCCGGGTTACTTTGGGAACAGACTGATTTTTTTTGTTCAATGTCGACTAATCCTGATCAAGTGCATCGTCTTATGGAAATGGTGACCGATCAATTGATAGCAATGATGAATGCGCTGAAAAGTGAAGTTGGTCCGCAGTGCGGTCCGACTTGGCCGTATATCTGGCTGCCGGACGATATAGGATTTGGTTTTACAGAGGATCTTATGCCGCTCATGTCCCCGTCTCTTTATAAAGAGTTTGGCGCTCCTTATATGAAAAAGCTTGCTGACGCTGCCGGCGGAGCGTTTATTCATTGCTGCGGTGAGTTTGAGCAGCATCTGGAAATATTGCGTGATTCGGGCGCTAATATTATCGGTTTTGACTATTGCGAACCGCATACTCGTACTGAGGCGATCTATGATGTTTTCGGACCTGATCTTGTTTATCACGTCGGGATATCTCCGCAAGGTGAGAAGTTATGGGGAGATACCGCTAACTTTATCAGCTCATATTTAGCGAAAACAGCTCCCTCTGACATGCGGTTTTATTTTTGTATAGATACGGCGTTTTCTGACGCGAATAATAGACGTCAGGCAATTTTAGAGCATATGCTCTAAAATTTTCTTCGCGATTTTATAAGTAATCAGTATATATAAAAGAAATAACTTCGCTGTTACGGCGAAATTATTTCTTTTTTTTGTATAAGTCATTTTTAGCAGATAAAGAGATTATATTTTTTTGCGGAGTTCACCGGCGAGCTCATCTATGGTTTGACTTATTTCTTTATCCATCTTCATTTGGCTGGAGAGCTTTTCACACGCGTACATAACTGTACTGTGGTCGCGGTCTCCAAAGCTGCGTCCAATCTCTGGAAATGATACATTTAAAAGCTCACGGCTTAAATACATAGCTATCTGCCGAGGTATGACAACTGAACTTTGACGGCTTTTTCCGTTTAAAGCGTCGGCAGTAATATTATATTTATTACAGACAAGAGCCTGAATGTCAGAGATAGTCGCGCGGTTAGCGGAAACGCCGAGGGTGTGATCTTTTAAGAGTTCTATCGCCATATTCATGGTTATCTCTTCTCTTGTTATGGAACGGTAAACTAAAAGTTTGGTGAGCGCTCCTTCTAAAACACGGATGTTCGCTGTTATGGCTGAGGCGATGTAACTGATAATCTCCGGTGATAAGTTGGCGTTTTCTATAGCGGATCTTTGCTCCAAAATGGCTTTTCTAGTTTCAAAATCAGGGGCTTTAATATCAACCATCAGTCCCCACTCAAATCTGGAACGTAGACGTTCGTCAAGTATACGCAAGCTTTTTGGCGGACGGTCTGACGTTATAACTATTTGCTTACCTGTGTCGTAGAGAAAGTTGAATATCTGGAAAAATTCGGACTCTGTACGTTCTTTTGAAGCGATAGTTTGAATGTCATCAACTAACCAGAGGTCAATATTTTTATATTGCTCTTTAAATTTTACAAAACTTCCGTGTCCGTTTTGCGTGGCGTTTACTACTTGAAAGGTAAAATGCTCGCCGGAGATGAATTTGACATTTTTTGCCGCGTCTTTATTTTTTATCTCATGTCCTATAGCCTGCATGAGATGCGTTTTTCCAAGTCCGGTGCCGCCGTAAATAAAGAGCGGATTATAGGTCTGTTTGCCGTTAGCTTTAGCTATTAATTTTGCGGCTTGTTTCGCAGCGTAATTGTTGGATCCGACAACGAACTGGTCAAAGGTGTATTTGCTGTTTAACGGCACATCTGTGAAGTTGTCTGACGCTGAGTCGCTATCCAACGAAGTTAATATTCGCTGTTTTTTGTCTTCCGTTTTTAAGGAGTTGTTCAGCAGTTTTTGATTATTTTCCTCTTCTAAGAGGGGAAGCTGAATATCGTCAAACCGAACAGATATATCCGCGCCGCATCTGCTTTTCAGCTCTGCCATTATAGGTTTTTCGCAGTGTTTATACAACCATTCGGCAACGACTTTTCCCGGTACGTTGATGTTAATTATATTATCTTTATAGGATACTACTTTTAGTTCTTTCAGCAGTTTTGCCACTGTTGCCGGTGGTCTTTTACTGCTTTCTGAGACAGTAGTTAATATTAATACTTGCAGCTCATCTAATGACAGCACTTTAATACATTTCCTTTGTTTTTAAATTATAGGTAACTTTTTTTAGGGTACGCGCTTTTTTATTTGTTTTTAGACTATCAATGTTTTTTGCTGTAAATATTGCTGTAAATATTGCTGTTTAAGTTTTGGTTTTTTAATTTTTTTCTACGACGTCTGTTTTTTATGGTGTCGTTATTTTTTTGTTTCGCTCTTTTTCGCTATGTGTTGCTTTCGCTTTGCTTTTTAACTATTAATGATTCGCTTTTTGTGTGTGACACTTTGTTTGGCTGCCTCTCGCTTCGCTCTCTTGCCTAACCCTCACTTTGCTCTCTTGGCTGCCTCTCGCTCCTCTCTCTTAACAACCCTCACTTTGCTCCCTCACTTTGCTCCTGACCCCTGTAGCTTCGCTCTTATACTTGCCCCACTCTGTGGATAACTGAAATTTGCCGGGATGGAAAACCTGATAATATTATATACAAAAAAAAAGATTAATGCAACCCTGTAAAGGATAGTAAATTTGAGGTAGATAAAGGTGAATTTAAGGTAAATTTTTGATGAATGCCCTTCAAGGGATATAAGTTATACAAACGAATGTTCGTATGTTAAATTTTGTAAAAAAGTTACTAACAAAAATTATCAACATGTGTGGATAACATTACCATAATGATGTTTTTGAAATTAGTAAAACTTTATGATTGTAACAGCTTACATAGGGGGTAAGTTTTGGGTTTTAAATTAATCTTTGATATATTTTATAAGTTAATAATTATAATAAGTGTTGTGGATATGTGGATAGCGTAAGTAAAGTATGCGGAAACAAGGTATGGATAAGGATATGGATAAGCACTTAAATAAAGGTGTCTTTTCCACAGTTTTTTTTTGCAAAACTATTCCACAACCAATCTACAACTACTTTTCCACAACCTGTGGATTTTAATATTTTTTACTCGAAATGTAAAGAAAAATTAAGCTAAATTATCTGTTTTTCGCGGATATCTGAGGCTATGCTGTTTAAACCATTTCGCGCGTAAGTAAAGAAATCCAGATAAGCTTCACAATATTTATTGAGCCGTAAATGTCCCTCTATTAAAGGCTCACGGTGCCTCCTGCACCCGCCGCGGCAAACAGGATATACTTCGCATTGACGGCATTTATCATCCACATGAAGTGATAACTTTCTAAAATCGCGCGCCGGAGAGCTGTCAATCATGGTCTGCAACTCATGAACGGCTATATTTCCTATAGAGTACTCATCTAAGACATAAAAATCGCAGGGGTAAACAGATCCATCTCCTTCTACCACAAAGTAAGCGGAACAGACGCCGTTTAAGTCACAACTTTCGGGCTGACGACCGAGCAGCATACTGACGTAATTGTCAAAATTGCGGACGCTGATGTAATTACCGCTGAAATAATCTTTTAAATATAAGTCAAATGTTGTTTTTAAGAAATGAGCGTAATTTTTAGAAGAGAGGGAAAATTCATTTTCTTTAGCGTCAAATCCGTCAAGGCAAGGTATAAACTGTAGATAACGAAAATTATTTTCTTTGAAAAAATCGTAAACGGCTTTTGCGTTAAAGGCAATAAGACGGTTTACCACACAGAGAATGTTGTACTGAACTCCGCATTCGTCAAAAAGGCGCGCCGAGTTCATAACCGCGTTAAATGTTGGCGCGCCTTTAATATCTAAACGGTAACGGTTATGTATGTCAGGCGGACCGTCAAGGGAAATACCGACCAAGAAATTTTCTTTCGCGAAAAAATCCGCCCATTCACGGTTTAGGCGGTATCCGTTGGTTTGGATAGAGTTAAATATCTTAACGCCGCGTTTATTATGTTTTTTTTCGAGTTCAATTACTTTTTGATAAAAGGGAAGTCCGACAAGCGTTGGTTCTCCGCCTTGAAAGGCGAAAGAGACGAATTCATCTACTGAGGTAAGCGCTTTTTGAATCAAAATTTCGAGCAGTTCCTCTCCCATAAAGCCGTAATTTTTGACTTTTCTGACAGCTGTAACATCAGCGTAAAAACAGTATTTACAGTTCATATTACACGCGCCTGACGCGGGTTTTATTAAAAACGCGGCTCCTCTCAAAACATCTCCTTATCTTAAATTCATATTTTAACTTTTAGTCTATACTATATTTCGGTTTTTTTTAGCTATTCCCGGATCGCGCGGATACTTTGCCGGTGTTTTTTTTCGCTTTTTTATAATTAGGTTATTGCGCGTGCCGGCTGTCGGCAAACTAAATACATCAATCTGAATTATCTCAGCACCAAACTCTGTTATCGCGGGCCGCGCTTCTTTTATTTCAGTTTCCGCATTCGGACCTTTCATGGCTATCAAAATTCCGTTTACTTTTATAAGCGGAAACGCGTACTCTAAAAGCGTGTCTAAAGGCGCTACCGCGCGGGCGGTTGCCGCATCAAAAGACTCACGGCCGCGTTTTGTCAAATCCTCCGTTCTCTTCCATAGAGGAAAAATATTTTTGAGCTGTAACTCTTCTTTTACAATATCTAAAAATGATATTTTTTTATTTACGCTGTCAAGCAGACAAAAATCAGTTTCCGGATACATAATAGCTAATACTACGCCCGGAAATCCGCCGCCGGTACCTATGTCCACCACTTTTTGCCCTGCTTTTGGCTGCCAAGATCTAAGAACTAAAATGGAGTCTAAAAAATGTTTTTCTATAGCTTCTTCCGGCTCTTTTATAGCTGTGAGATTAAACTTTTTATTGCACTCTGAAAGAAGTTCCAGATAATGTAAAAATTGTTCGTTTTGGTCTTTTGTAACAACCATATTATAGGTGGCTGCAAGCTCTATTATTTTACTATTTATCATTATTTTGTGATGCTTCCTTTTTAATAAAGATTACCTTTTTCGCTCCTATATCTGTCGAGATGAATCTCTAATAACAAGATGTCAGCAGGAGTGATACCGGCAATGCGGGCGGCTTGACCTACAGTGCGCGGTCGAACACGATCTAAGTGGTAGAGCGTTTCGTTTGACAAGCCTTTAACAAAAGCGTAGTCAAACTCTTCGGGAATAATCTTTTTTTCCAGATTGCCTTTATTTTTTATCCGTTCTGTCTCACGTTTTATATATCCGTCATACTTTATAGAGACCTCAACTTCAGCTCCAACCCAATAAGATATTTCTGTTGTTTTGCCGTCATAAGCTCGTAGATCATTATAACTTACTTCTGGACGGCGAAGCCATTCGGCAATGTTGTGTACTGTGCTGTTTGGCAAGTTGACATCTTTTGGAGTGCTGGTGTACATTCGCTTAATCTCGTTCTTAATTTGGTCGGATTTCTCTTTGAATAGGATAAAATGCTCGTCGCTTATGATACCGAGTGAATGCGCCGCGAATGTAAAGCGATTATCAGCATTGTCCTGTCTGAACAGCAGGCGGTATTCTGCGCGCGAAGTGAGCAGGCGGTAAGGCTCGGTAATCTCTTTTGTTACTAAATCATCTATCATAACCCCGAGATATCCTTGCTCCCTTACAGGGACGAACAGCGGCTGATTTTTCAAATATAAAGCAGCGTTTACGCCGGCTAATAACCCTTGCGCCGCCGCTTCCTCATACCCTGATGTGCCGTTAATTTGTCCCGCGGAAAATAAGCCAAACAAATGTTTGGTTTCTAAGGTGGATTTAATCTGGTTCGGATTAATGAAATCATACTCAACAGCGTATCCGTATCGTAATATTTCAACGTTTTCCAACCCCTGTACACTGCGCACGAACAACTCTTGTACGTCTTCCGGCAGGCTGGTGGATATCCCCATAGGGTAAACAGTGTTGCTCTCCCACCCTTCGCGCTCTAAAAATATTTGGTGGCGGTCACGGTCGGCAAAGCGCACAACTTTATCTTCAATGGACGGGCAGTATCTGGGACCGCGGCCAACTATTAAACCGCCGTAAAGCGCTGAACGATGTAAATTGTCTCTTATTATACGGTGCGTTTCTTCTGTTGTATATGTCAGATGACAGGGCAAAAGGTCACGGTTCGGTATGACCGGATCTTGCCAGTCAAACTGAAAAGTACGCCAAATATTGTCTGACGGCTGAAGTCCGCAAACAGAGTAATCAATAGTATCTGCCTTTAAACGAGGCGTAGTACCGGTCTTTAGGCGGCCGAGCTCAAAGCCTATGCTTTTTAAAGAGCTTGAGAGTTTTGTTGCCGGCGGTTCACCGTATCTGCCTTCCGCTTTTGTTTTGTCACCTATAAATGTGACGCCGTTTAGAAATGTGCCGGTGGTTATAATGCCCGCGCGACCGCTTATATGCTCTCCTGTAACAGTTTTTACGCCGATAAAACGGTTGTCAGCAGTCAAAATGTCAGTAACTTCCGCTTCCATAATAGTGATGTTAGCTTGGCTTTTTAAGAATTCCAGCATAAGCTTAGGGTATAAATCTTTATCTACCTGCACTCTTAACGCGTGAACAGCCGGACCTTTACCGGTGTTAAGCAAACGGCGGTGTGTAACTGTAAGATCGGCTATTTGCGGCAACGCGCCGCCTAAAGCCGCGATTTCACGTACTAAATGTGACTTACCGGGACCGCCAATGCTGCAGTTACAAGGAAGATTAGCTATACAATTTTGCCGTAAAGCAAGTAGTAATACACTTTGCCCCATTTTGCTTGCCGCATAAGCAGCTTCGCATCCGGCATGCCCGCCGCCAATAACTATGATATCAAAATCCATGACTATATATTATACCATATTTTTTATTACGAAGCTAAGCTTTTCGGAAAAGCTTAACCAAAACTTAAAGATTTGATAGCGCTTTTTGTGATTTACAATCTACAAAAAGCGCTATCAAATAATTTACAATTTAATAAAATCGCTCTTGAATCTTTAAGTTAAGGCCTAAGATTTTCCGAAAAGCTTGTCTTCATAATCTTCATTTTTTTAATATTTCATTGCTTCTTTGGCTTCAGTTATATTCATGGGTATAACAAACAGAGGAGTTTGTATAAATCCTTTATCTGTATCACGCCGAAATGCTAACAAAACGTAGTCATCCTTTTTTAACTTTTTTATCTCACCAACTATTACGCTGTCTGCACTTTTGCAGTTAATAGTATGGGTTAAAATATGCTCAGTATGAGTTAATGTTGCGTAGTTATAATATAAGGAAATAACTCTGCCGGCGGTAATTTTAAATACCGCTAAATCTTCGTCAGAAGCAAAATATTGCGCTATAACTACTTCATACCTGTCTAATCCTTCAGAATCAGTGGGTGCCTGAACTGTTGGTATAGCTGCTGCTTGGAATTCGGTTAACGGAAGCGCTGACTTTATATGACGCTCAGGGTATTCTGATGTAACTTCGCCCTCGGTTTTAGTAATATAAAGATGCTCCCAACTAAGGAGAACTTTTCCGCCTTTTTTTAATGCCTTTATAGAATAATAAATATTGTTGTTTATTATTGACGCGGTTTTGTCGCCGCTATCAAGTTTTACAGCGAATGTGCCGTCATCGTCATCACCGAGTTCATTAAATTTCTTATAAACTATGTATTTATCTATCGTAAATATTGCCACATTTCCGGCGTGCCTGCATTTATCTGGACAATTAGCCGTTGATAAAACGCATGGCCAATATTCTAATCCCTCAAATGTGGCTAAAGTCAAAAACGTAGCATAACGCTCTTCTTTAATTGTGATACCGTCATAAGCAGTAATTGCGGTATTGCTGCCTTCAAAAGTAACCGTTGGGGCAATAAAATCCGGTAGAGTATTTATTTCGGTAATAAAAGATGGTGTAGCAGCGCTTACAGATATTGCGGCTGTAAGCGCGGAGATTAAAATAAGGGTCTTCCCCAGAACAGGCGGATGTGATATAATATATTAGTGAGGTTTTTCTTTGGAAAACAAATACATCCACCGTGCCAAAATAAGTGAGTCAAAGTTTC
>JGI994J12354_10001806_pt1 | contig 21446 bp, 12 predicted proteins | sample IntmicLarv3ML3BL_FD_12354 | JGI IMG/M metagenome (IMG submission 12354) | reverse complement strand
GTATTGCTTATTGCAATAAGTATTCTGCCGGGCTGCGGTAAAAACAAAATTTCACATACAGATGACGCGTCAAAGGACGTGACCCTGCGCTGGGTAATCCCCTTCTCAAAACAAGCTGATTTTAACAAGGTGGAGAAAGAAATCAACACTCTTCTCTCCCCTCTTTTGCCCAACACCACTCTCGAGCTGGTCCTTGACCCCTCAATGGGAGATAAGTGGTCTTTGTGGATGTCCGGAAAAACCTCGTTTGATTTGGCGCATTCCGGCTATTCCAATGATTTGCAGTCGGAAATCATGAAGAATTCTTTTCTTTCACTTAATGATTTGGTAGAGCAGTATGCCCCCACCGTCAAAAGTGAAATGGAAGGCGTTTACAACACTATTTATTTAACAGGCATGAATAAGGAACAGCTTTACGCGATTCCCAACATTCAATACCATATACACGAAACTGTAATTATTAAGCTTTCAAAAGAATTAGAGCAATATTTTGATATTGACGCAATTGTCACAGCCGGGCACGCCTCTCCCAAAACAACCGGGGCGCTGTATAAAGCCCTGGATGAAGGAATTGCAAAGGCAAACGAAGCGGCCGGCAAAAACGGAAAAACAAAAGTCAATATTGACATATCACGTCTGTATGACTGCATTGCAAAACGGGGCTACATTTTTATCGGAGGAAGAGGCTCCAATTTATGCTATGACCCCTATGCAGATAAGTCGGAGGTTATTGATTTCTACCAAACCGAAGGATTTAAAACTCATATAAAATATGCCCAAAAATGGTATGCAAACGGGAACATTGCAAAGGATATTCTTACCGGAGAATTCGGAGATGTAAGCGGCGGTCAGATAGTTCCCGTTTCGGGAAGCCGCATAAATGTAAATGAACGCTCTATCTGGAGCGGAACCATAGATAACAGGGAAGAGCTTCACATTTCGATAGACAAGCCTGAAAATGATATTTTAGGCGCTCATGATATCGGAAGCCTTGCAACATACACATCAATTCCCTTCACGGCAAAAAATCCGGCGCGTGCCATGCAGCTGCTGGAGCTTTTGAGAACCGAAAAGGGCGCGCCCTTGCTTAATTTGATTACATACGGTATAGAGGGTACAAAAGGCGAGGACGGCAAGCATTACAAAAAGGTTTCCGATAACGAGATTGAAACATTTGACTATGTCGGGCAGGGTACTTCCGGTTCAAAGTACGGAATTCCGAACTGGCTGGTAGGTAATATGTTTAATCAGTATATATGCAATCCGCCTTATTCAAAGGATACCGTCAGCTACGGTAAAAATTATTATGAAAATTACTTACCAAAGGTAAAAAGAACCGCGCTTACCGGATTTTGCTTTGATGTACAGCCTGTTAAAAATCAAATGGCACAGATTTTAAGCGTCGATAAAGAGTTTGAACCGCAGCTTGCCTATGGCGTGTTGAGTGATTATAACTCCACATATGATACCTTGCTCAGCAGAAATAAAACAGCCGGTATTGAGGCGGTAATTACAGAGTTTCAAAAGCAAGCTGATGATTACTCCGCAAAAAAATAATTGAAAGGGGACATTTTGTTGAGATGGCAAAAATTGATTGCATCGGTAATGATTGTACTTATAGCAGGAGCAGGCTCTTTTTTCGGACTTATTACAGTTAATGCTGCCGCTCCCGATTTCGATGTAATTACAGAGGAATATTCCGACACAAGCAAAAGCTATATCCCTATAAGCCAAACCACTCCGAGCAATGTTGTCAGGGTCGTTGTTAAAAGAATTACTCCGCTGACCAATTTGGGAGGAATTCGTTTTAAGCTGACCTACAATAAAAATATAATGGAATGTCAAACATACGCAAGTACATGTTTCATTCAGGACGCTAAAGGGCTTATGTCTTTTACTGATAATGCGGAAAAAGGCGAAATCATTATATCCTGGGACACAACAGCCATAAACACCAATGCGTCCGGCGATTTATTTGCGATATCATTTGTTGTCAAGGAAACCGCCGAAACCTCTGCGGCTTTTGATTTAACGATACTTGATTTATACGACAGCAATTATAATAACATTTCTTCTGTAAAGACCGCCCGTGCAACAGTAGCTATTTCTAAAATATCTTTTACAGAAGCAACTCTTAATATTTTCAGAGCGCTTTCAACAATAGTATATCCAACCTCGCTTAACGCTATTGTAACAGCGGAAAATACCTTTGCGGAGTTTTCGGCGGCGCAAATATCGGCGCTCCGCGACAGTTATCCTGTTTTGTACGAAAATTTTGTGTCTGCACGTAATAAGTACAATGAGCTTGCCGGAAATGCTGTAATGGAAAAGATTATACAGGAGGCCGCCCTGTTCAGAACAACAAACGCACGTGTATTGTCGCTTGATACGGCTACTGTTAAAATAGAGGACGATGCTGATATAAAAAAAGCAGGTACTATGCTTGAAACGATGTCTCCTCAAGCAAAAGCTCTCATTTCCCAACAGGAAAAGGATTTAATAAAAGCTCTTAGTGATAAAACTTCGCAGCTGAAAAAAGCGGAAGCCGACAGACTGAGCGCACTCTCCGATGCCAATGACTTTATAAATTCATATCAAAACATCTGGAATCTTTCCGACACATCGATTAAAAGCTCCTATGATTCTCTTGCACCGATAATCAGCGAAGCGCTTGTCTATTACAATTCGATGCTTTCTCCGGAAGCAAGAGCATATGTAACAGAGCAAAAAGCCTATCTGGACGCGGCTCAAGCAATAATAAACGCAATTCTCGCAAATAATGAAGCCGAGCGGAAAACAATGGAAAAGGTTACAGCATTTCAGCTCAGATGGGTTAAGCTTTTTTCATTAAATGCCGCTACTGTGTCTATAGCTGATGAAACTGCACTGAAATTAATGCTTGACGATTTAAACGCTCAGGAAGCCGCTGTACGGGAAAAGCTTTTAAGCCGTAAAACATTTTCAGAAAATTTACTGCAAACCATCGACTCAAAAAAAGCACAGCTTCCTGTTGTTCCCGATGTGACCAATCCAAACGAATCGGGAAACAGCAACATAAATAACGATACTCCCGATGTTATCGGCAACAATAATGACGGAAATGGCAATAACAACGAAAACAATAATAACAGCGGTGACAGCGTCAATGATAACGAGGGTAATAATATCGGCGGAAGCAACAACGAAAACAGCGATAATACCGTAATCAAGGATGACAAAGCTCCCGCGGCAGTGTCTCCGATTGTGCTTATTCGCGATATTCCTTTGATAATCAAAGCGCTTAGCCTTATGCTGGCAGGCGCAATAATTCTCATGATTTATGTCGCATTCATTTATATGAAAATGCTGCGAAGAGATGGATTTATTATGAAAAACGGAAGGCTTGGTGAGACGTTATGACAAAATTATTATCACATAAATCTATTGCAAAAAAAATTGTGATGCTTCTTGTTTCCGCTATGCTTCTTGTTTCTTGCTTCGTGCTTACCTCAAAAGCGGAAAATATTGTCGTTGACGATTTTCAAAATCCCGACCTTACGCTTATATCATTTGAGGGAACAGGAGATCTGTTTCGATGGCATTCAAGAAATGACCTTGCTCAAAACGGAACGACATACACCTTAAAATCAAATTCGTGGGCTTGCTGGTCTGCTCAGGATTCTATTGATTACGCTTATAAAGAAGTGAAATTCAATTACGGCAAGAGTGCCAATCTGATTGTTGAAACAACCGTAACCTCATGGAATGCAAGCCACGGTTCCGGGTCTGCCGGAATTATGCTCCGTTCAGGTCTTTCAAACGATGCTTCGGCAGTATTTATCGGACCGCGCCGCATGAGTATTATGACCGTTTACCGTTTCAACACCGGATCGGAATTTGCCATGGGACCTACCGTAAATTCAGCGCCGCAATACCCGATTTCACTCAGAATGGTTTTAACCGGAAACAAGGTTTCCACATATTACCGTTATGCAAATATGTCAACATGGATACCCATGGCCTCCACGGTTCCTTTTCAATATACCCCCGGCAGTAAATTGTATGTCGGTATTGCCGCGCACAGCGGAGATGAAAGCGAGGATGCGACCGCTGTGTTTAACGGACTTAGAGTGACAACCGACGCTCCTGAGGATTTTGTTTTTGACCCGGACGATGATCCCGGTGACGAAACTCCGGCAGAGGATCCGTTCCCGGAGGATCTTCCGCTTCCCGAAACAGGAGATGTTTTGCTCAGAGAAACCTTCAGCGATAATGATATTTTTAAAGGACCCGCAGGTATAACAAATCCGATATGGAAAACAAATATTTTGGGCGCCGATCCGGATATTATTACAAATCCTGACCGTTCAAACCGTTATTTGTGCCTGTATTATGCCGATGACGGATATTATACCGCGGGGAACCGAATGTGGACAGATTACAGCACATCTATGGATATAACATTTCCAGGCGACCATCTGCCAACCGCTGATAATACCTTTAAGGCGCTTGTAAGGCATCAGGATATTCCGCAGTACGGATACGGCGATTATGCGGTAATATTTACAAAAGGGAATAAATTGCAAATCGGCTCACGCACATATTCACGCACTATGGAATCTGCCCACACGATTTTGAAAGAAAAAACCTATAACTATCTTGCAGACAGTGATACTCACACCCTGCGCATTGACGTTATAGACAATGTAATTACTGTTTATATTGACAATGTGGAAGAATTGAAGGTCACTGATACAAATGACACAGTTGTAAAAAATACCACGGGATGTATCGGAATCGGAACCAAAAGCGGATATGTGTTGGTTGATAATGTCACTGTAAGAAAGCTTTCCGACCCTGTCGGCGGAGATTATGACAACATAATCGGCGGAAATTTTGACCAGCCCGTTCCAAAGCATATACAAGAATATATGAAAGACAAAATGCCTTATTAAAAAAATATCCGTATTAAAAACACACCATTTTGAACTCCGCTTATTTATAGCGGTTAATTTGTAAATTGAGGTGCGGCATGAAAAGAAAATCATTATCAAGGTTATTGGCGGTGCTTTTATGCTTTACGATGCTTTATGCAAGCTTAGAGCCGCTTTCAGCCCAGGCAGATAACGAACCGTTTACCGAAGACAGCTTCGGCAATGCGGCATATTCAAACGAGGTTTGGAAAACCGATATTAAGGACAGCAGTAAGGTCACGACACCTTTTTCGTTCGGAACGGAAGGCTCGACCGATTATTTGAAGCTCCCTTCTGCTGTATACGGCTCCTTTTTTAACGGTGCAACTTCGGTTACTCATGTTAAGGAAGACTATTGGACATCAAAGCCGAAAAAGGTTACAATAAGGTTTAAACTGATTGACGGGAATGCTTCGTGGAACAATTCCCCCATGCTTTTATACTATAATCCTGATGTGGACAGCTTTGCGGGCATACAGTTTCAGACCGACAGCGGTACAATTGTAAAGGAACGAATGATTACAAGTGTCGGAGTTGCGCATTCCCCCAACTGGGGCGAATGGGATAAAACAACACCGTACAGCACAAGCAATCAGTGGATAACGATAGAAGCAAGCTATGATTATTCAAAATTTAATCTGGTGAACAGGCAGCTTGTTATCACCTATAAAATAACCTCCGAAAGCTCGGGACCGATTTGCACAAACTGGGTCGCTACATACACTCTTCCTCAGAATGCCATCGAGTCGGGTAAGGTATCTGTTGCGTTTTTAAACGATATCGGTACCGGAAGTAAAACCGTAATTGATTATGTAAATGTTGAAAGAGACAAAACAGAAGCCGAAGTAAACGCTGAAATAGCAAATGGCTTCAGAACCGACCACTCTGCCATTCTTGCAAAAAACCTCGATGATGTTGTTTTTGCGGATATGGCAGCTATCGACAGGGCGCTCGGTGACTTAAACAAGCTGAGTCCGGATGTTAAAACGATTTTAAGGGATGAATTTACAAAGCTTAACGAGATGAAGGATAAAGCAAGCAGTGATGTCCCGATATTCGAAAGCGACAATTTTGACGACTGGGATTACTCTAAAAGCATCTGGACGACAAAATATAACGATGTGGGCAGCACTACGGTGAGAAATTTCGACTTTGCTGAGGAATCGTTAGGCGGAGCAAAATATATGATGCCTCCTCACCTTTGGAAGGGCAACACATATTTTGGTGTCAGCTCATTCACCTATGTCAAGGAAAGCTACTGGCCAACCGCACAGCTGCCGAAAAAGGTTACAACAAGTATTAAAATTACCGAAGCGGAAACCGGCTGGAACAGCGGAATTATGCATTTTTACTACGACCCTGTTACCAACACATCGGCAAATTTGCAATATAATGTCGGCACAGGAGGGGCAGCAACCTCTTTCAGAGGCGGCGTTTATCCCGACAGCAGTACCGAGGGCGCAGCTGAAAAAGATATTGTTAAAATGTCACAGGGCAACACAGTCAATACAAATTGCGCCAATAACCAGTGGCTGACAATAGAAGCAAATTATGATTATTCCAAATTTAACGCGTCACAGCGGATACTTACAATTAATTATGTCATAAAACAGGAGGATGGAAGCATTGTCTCAAACCGGGACATTATATATACCATTCCCCAAAAGGCTTATGATTACGGACGCATGGTTGTTGCGTTCGGGCATGATACAAATACCGCAAAAACAAGAATTGACTATTTGCAAATCAATGAATTTTATAAAATGGGACAAAATGAAGCAAATTTATTCGGCACAGCCCATTCGGAAATTTTAGCAAAGGCTCCGGCCTCCGCCTTTTCATCCGCAGACGCAAATAAGCTTAAGGACGCGGTTGCCGCTTATTTGCAGCTGGAAAAAAGCGCAAAAAGCATTTTGACCGAGAACGGTACAGCAGCCGCATTAGACGCACTTATAACTGCGTATGCCGCAGAAGCAGGCATTGACACCTCATCCGCTTCGGCGGCCGAAAGCTTCAGAAGCAAATATAATACATTATTACATTTATCCGACAAAAATGTTACTTCTGAAACAGAATCCGCGCTTGCTGCGGCTCTGGACGATTTCGGCAAGCTGTCGTTTGTCGTCCAATGGCTGCTCAAGGATGAAAAAGCGACCTTTGACAGATATAAAATTCTTATCCGAAATTATGAAGAGCTTGAATTTGAACCCTTCACAGAGGATTTTGAAGCGGGCAATTTTGACAGATGGAATATTTACAGAGATGACGGAAGTAATCTGGAGGATTACAGCGTTGTCGCAGACCCTGACGACTCCGAAAACAAAGTGCTTAGGTTTCGCGCAAACGGAGCATATCTGGCCCCGGGCACAGATATCTGGCCGTCAAAGGTTCTTATGACAAAGCTTTCCTTCAAAATGCGCTGCGATACAATGACCAACACCTTTGCAAGAAGTATGCTTTGTGCGTCCTTTGTTGACGTTGAGAACTGGAACGGTATGCTGGTCGGACAACAGGCCAACGGTACAATCGGTCCGAAGCCGTTCACCAGATATCAGGGAAATGTTATTGAAAGCGGTTGGGGTACAAGCGATTTCTGGCCGGGCACCTCATGGTTTGACGTTGAAATAACATACGTTTCAAACAAAGCATATGTCATGCTTCTCGACCAATTCGGCGGTGTGCTGTCGGTAGTTCTTACACTGAACTACCTCAACGGAAGACCGGCATTCGGTCGTCAGGCAGGTGACTTTAACGCACTTATGGATCCTGTATATATTGACGATGTGTATGTTGAGTTTGCGGAAGGCGATTGGGATGACAACATAGATGTTGAGGCAATTACAAGCTATTATACCGGCAATACCTTTGTTAAGCCCGGCGAAGCCGCACTTATTACAGGCGAAAATGTAGGCGAGCTTGTAGAATCGGTACATATTATGCAGCTGCCTGACGTAAAGCATCCGGCATCGGTTTCTTTTGTAGCAAATGAAAATTACCGTCATTTGGCAAAAGAGGGCGGAGCAAAAGCTACATGGGTTGAAGCAAACTCAACAAAGCTTGAAATTATTCAGACAACGGTTCGATCAATCAAATTTATTATACCAAAGACATATAATGACGGAATTTATGTTGTAAAGCTTGTTCCGAAAACCTTGGGAGCAAAAGAAAAATACATTTATATTAATAATCCGGCTCCAAATTTTGTCGTGGGAGACGAAGGTAAGGTTACAACCAAGGGCGGAAAGCTGCGCATCATCGGAAGCAATCTTGTTCCTATGGGAGACATAGCCGATTTGCATGTCGCAATCAAAAAGAAAAGCGGCGGAGTGCCTGTGTTTATTCCGGTCACCAAAATTGAAAATGATGATATGTATAGCATTGAGGCACAAATACCGGACACAGATGTGACGGACGGTGAATATGAGCTTTTTGTTCATAGCGGATACGGCGATGCTACCGCCTGGTCAAGTCCTGTGGATATTACCATAGCGCCCGCACCCAAGGACAGCTGGCCCAAAGAAGTCTTTAACGTAAAAAATTACGGCGCGAAAGCGGACGGCAAGGCAAATGATACAGCGGCAATTACAAATGCTTTTACCGCGGCGGCAGAACACGGCGGAGGCATCGTATATTTTCCGACAGGAATATATCGCATAATACACACCCTTGTTATTCCCGAAAATGTTGAAATGAAGGGGGACGGAAAAGCGGCTTCGATACTTTTCTGGGACTTTTCACACCGTCCTTACGGAGAGTTGCCTAAAACAATGCTCAGTGTTACCAATAATGTTGAAATTCATGATTTAGCCTTTCACGGAACACGCTTTAAATCCTTCTTTACAAAAAACAAAAAGGATGTAAATGAAAATATCTATCTTCATGATGTAAGGGTTCAGCTGTATCCCTTTGCGGGCGCTCCGACTGAGGGAAACAGCAATGCCACAGGTGAAATGACATCTACTGAAATGACCAACAACGTAAGAATGGAGCAGGTTGGAAATTCTTTTTATGATTTTTATCTGGGTACACGATATGACTCGACCACAAATGTAAAGCTCGAGAATATCGACAATGTATACGAAAATATTTCTCAGCGACTGATTGACGGCAACGTGGACTACTGGGTAATCAGAAATATGAGTTTGCATGATGGATATATACCGCTTAATTCCATGGAAGCCGGCATTATGGAGGACTGCGACATAGGAATGGGAATGAACGGCGTTAACGGCAACATGTATCTTGCGCGAACCTATATGCATGACAATATGGGAAATAACGGCGAACTGTATTCTCAGGATGGAAACCACTATTATGACGGAGTTGTAGTACAGTTTATCGGAGATATGCCCGAGGAAATGGGTGGAAAACCGGCGGATAAGGTTACCTTTAAATTTGCCGATTCGACCACAGCAGGCACCGGTACATTAGTTGGCTTTGAGGTGTTTGTTATATCGGGTCAGGGGCTTGGACAGGTTCGGAAAATTGTTGCAAACGACAGATCTACCAACACATTTCAAGTGGATGAGCCATTCGCAATATCACCAAACAGAAATTCCATAGTTGCCATAAACACACCAAGGGCAGGAGCATACTTCGTTGGCAACACACTGGAAAACGGGCAGGGCGGCGGTTCTTACGGAACGTTAATTGACGCGGTTTTTGACAAAACGAAGTTTATACGCCATTCAGGGCAGGTAATCAACCTTCACAATGGTGTCAACTGGTACATTTCCACGGTTAACGGAGAGCTTAGAGACCCGATTTGGGTACACGGCGACGGTGTTACATCTCTGTCTTTAATGGATTTCGGTCATTGGAACATGCTTTTTCAATTGGGAACACGTCCGTATTCGTCAATGGGAGTACTATTTAAAAACAACAAGTCACTGCAAAAAAGTTATTTGCTTATCAACTGGTTTAACGGCGGTTCAAACGGTACAAATGATTTTATCATTGAAAATAATTTCTTCGAATCGGGCGAGTACGGCATATATACCGGTCTGACAGTTGCAAACTCCACCTTTGCCGACGGAGTGCTGCTTAAGGATAATACCTATATGACCGATGAATGGTATCCGCAAAATTTCAAGGATGTTTTAACCACAGGATTACCTGTATCGCTTAATAAGCTTAATTCAAAGAGATTTATTGATTTGGATTTAAATGCTGTTCCTTCGGTGCTTGAAGCGGGTGATGTGAACGGTGACGGGGTTGTTTCTTTGAAAGACTGCACGATTATACGGTACTATCTGGAAGGCAAAAGAGAGCTTACAAGCGAACAGCTTCTATTGGCGGATGCAAATAAAGACGGCTTTGTTGATTTAAAGGATGCAACCTGGATACGCAGAAAACTCACAAGCTAATCAGGTCTTCCAAACGGTCTTTATTAGATGTATAATAACTTAGGCAAAGCTGGTTTCCGCCGCTTTCAGCGGCGGAAGCCAGCTCATGAATCAGAGGATGCTGCAATCCCCCTCTGATTCATGAGCAGTGCTTTGGTCGTATCGGTTGCACCAAATTAATTTCGTGAGATTTTAAGGCGACCCATCCTTAACTTGCTTGCGTTTAGGTACGGTAAGATAACATCGTTCAAGGGAGTGAACTAATATTTCATACAAATTTAAAATTGTAATTGCCGACGATGAGGATGTTATCAGCAACGGCATTAAGACGCAGCTTGCGAAAGAATTTTCCAATATTGTTATAAGCGGAGTCTATGCAAACGGTACCGATGTAATTGACCATCTTAAAAAATATGAGGTTGATATTTTAATATCGGATATTAAAATGCCTGAAACAAACGGTATTGATATTGCAAAATTTATTCGCGAAAAAAATCTGATAACAAAAATGATTGTAATAACGGGATATCATGAATTTGAATATGCAAAAAGGCTGCTCGATTATCATGTGTACAGCTTGATAATGAAGCCGGTTGATATTGATTTATTACTTGAAACCGTAAAAAAATCAATGGAAGAAATTACACAAAGCTCGCATATGGTTGTCAGCGAAACAAAGCAGATGCTGTTTTTGCGCGATTTGAAGCGTCAAACTATAGCATCAGCAGTTTTTGAGGGAAAAATGCAAAATGATTTCATCTCAAAACATGCTGATGAAAATAATGGAGATAATATTTCAAATAAACCATGTGCGCTTATTCATATCACTTCCGAGCAAGCTATATATTCGGACAGCGATAGTCCCGGCAAAACAATGTGGCAGGATATGGGAGAAATACAAACCGAAAGCATCGATGTGTATACCGTGTACAGCAGTGAACATAAAGGTGTTTTTTTGCTTTTATCAGATACCGCAGACACTGTAAGCCTGGAGATAATCGTCAGGCAGTATGCAGAAAATCTTTGCCGTGATGTCCAAAATATTCTTGCTGCTTCATGTAATTTTTCATTCAAGATTTACAATAGCATTTCAGAAATATCACCCTTAAGGGATAATGATTTGGTCAAGACATATATCAAGGATACCACAACAATTGCCAGAATTATAAAATATATTAACGAAACATACTCAGACGAAATTACACTGGATACAATCGCGGATAAATTCAATTTGAGCAAACCTCACATAAGCCGCCTTTTCAAACAGAAAACAGGAGAAAACTTTGTGGATTATGTAAACCTGTTGCGAATTGACAAGGCAAAAGGGCTGATTAAGATGAATAAATATACCGTCGGCGAAATCTCTTATAAGGTAGGATACACAAATGCCAGATACTTCGGTCAGATTTTTAAAAGGATAACCGGAATGACACCAAGTCAGTATTTTATGTCAACCAGAGAATAATCGTTTCAGTCACAAAGTAATATAGTAAACGGAGTGAAGTAATTGAAAACATTTTTAGGAAAAAACTTTAAAAACAATTTAATGTTTATTGTTTCAATCATTATAATTTTTACGTTAATTCTATTCTTTGTGCTGCAAATAAATAACAGCAAATCGATACAAAAAGAAATTTTAAATATCGAGCAGCAAAAAATCGATAAAATGAATAATTCGATCGTATCACAAATAGACCTGATTACCAAAATAAACTGCTACTTCTCCTCCGTTGTTTTAAAGGAGCATACCTATCCGTTGCTTGAACAGGATGTGTCATGGTATGCAAGTCTGAATGAACGTTCCGCATTGTGTGTTTCCATCATGGATTATATACGTTTAATCAGGGTGACAAACGGAAATTCAAGCTATCAAACAGCTGAATATGATGAGGAAATCGTGTCCGGTTCGGAAAATTTGATATGCGTGGGAGAAATGAATGCTACAGAGATACTTTATATCAAAAATTGCAAAACAGATGCGCTTATGTTTCGCATAACCCCGAACAATCAGGATTATGCTGAAAATAATGTTCTTATATTAGCCAATTCCGCTATTTTCGGAGAAAACATTTTAGGAAGAAATACAAACGAAAGCAGCACTGCATATGTAGTTGACCGGGACGGTAATATTGTTTTATCGAATAGCTATGATGATCTCGGCAGCAACCTTTTTTCATTATACAAATTAAACCGCAAAGAGCAATCCGAAGAAAAAAGAATGGTAAGCTTGAACGGAAGCAAATACAGCTATTGCTCCGAAAAAATCGGAGACTTCGATCTATATTCGGTAGTCCTGACCAACCAGAGCGTTTATGCCGGTTACTATACCGCCATGCAGCTTAATACCGTTATTTTCGGCATTATTCTTGTGGGAATTTCTTTTTTATTAAGTCTGATAATTGCTTATAGGACTTATCGGCCTCTGCGTAATTTGATAAAAACGTTAAATAACTATATCCCTGAATTACATATCGGGAAAAACCTTGATGAAATTGCGTATATACAGGATAACATCGCAAAGCTTTATTCGAACAACCATAACTTAAAGCAGGTTGTCGATGAAGATATTAAGCTTTTGAAAAATCAGCAGGCAATAGCCCTGCAGTCACAAATTTCTCCGCACTTTACTTACAACACTCTGGACGCAATCAACTGGATTGCAACAGATTTAATCGGCAGGAAAAATCCGATATCCTCCTGCGTTATAAATATGGCAAATATTATCAAATACAGCATGGACAGCAGCACCTTTTTTACACAGCTCAGCGAAGAAATTTCGGTTGCGAAGATGTATGTTGAAATATTAAAGGTACGATATAATAACAAACACCGGGTCGAATGGGAAATTGATGAAAGCCTGCTTGACAGTAAGGTAATAAAAATATGCATACAACCTATCATAGAAAATGCGGTCTTTCACGGTATTTCAAGCATTTCACAGGAAGGACGGATATTAGTAAGGGTTTACTCCGAATCGAACGATTTGAAAATCGAAATCAGTGACAACGGTGTTGGAATTTCTCAGGAATCGTTAGAGAAAATAAACTCACACATTAATAATTTTGAAAATCTACCGCCGAATCATATCGGTCTGCGCAATGTAAACATGCGGTTTAAGCTGCTGTACGGAGAAAAATACGGAGTTTTCATAAAAAACGGTGATATAAGCGGAGTAACCTGTTATCTTCTTCTTCCGATTAAGAGAAATGGAGATTAAAGGATAAAGCATGGAAAGCATCAAAAAGGAGCAGGACGGTCATGCGTAAAAAAATAATAATTGGTATTTGTGCAGTAATTTTTTGTGCCGCCCTTGTGTTTTCAATCATATTATTTGTGCCTGATAACAACATCGGAAAATCACTTAACAGCAAAAAATACAAAACTGTACAGGTTAAAACAGTAATGAAAAGCACATACACAGGCACAGATGAAAGCCGTTCCGATCAAAGCGAATACAACACACTTGACGATGTCGAGGTTGTTATGCAAAAGGACGGTTCAATAATCTACGAATCGGGCATAAGCGGAAAATATTATTTTTACGAACGCGACAGCATACCGTATGTTTTATATTATGACATGTTATTAAGTACGGATGTCACCGGAAAATGGGTCGAAATTCCTGAAGAAAAGTATAGTATACGTCCGACCTTTGATTTTTCCTGTTTGGACAAAATCTCTGAAAGTGATTTAAAAAAAGAAAATGAAGTGTATGTGCCTACCGCGGAAAGTATGGAAGAAATGTTTTTCACCCTGTTTAATATCAGCAATGCAGGCAGAGATAAATATAAAATTTATGATATGAAAATAACCTTTAAAAACAATCGCTTTGATACTATTACCGCAAATTATGTGTTTTCGGAAACAACTGTAATTGAGCATACATTGTCATTTTCCTATGACATTTTTAAACTAACCCTGCCGGCTGTTGATGAAGTATATACAGCGGACAAAGACTACTAAAAGGAGTATTTTTATTATGAAATTAACACAGCGTGAATTGTTTCAGTCAACCGTAGCTCACAAAAAAGAAGAAGGAATCCTTTTTTATGCCTATTTTATCGGTGAGGCGACTTCAAAAATCAGAGAACATTATAACATTCCTGATGAACAGACTCCGGGCGAGTTTTTTGATATGTACCGTCCCAGCGGAATAAGCCCAAAGCTTTCAGATGATTTACCGAAATATGATTATTCAAAGTACTATGATGACATTGAAATTCCTCCGAATTCAACCATTAATTACAACGGTGTTTTGTATGTTCCCGGAAGCACGCATCATTTTTCGCGTATGATAAGCCCATTGCGAAATGCAACGACTCTTGATGATTTGGAAAAATTTGAATGGAATTTTCTTGATCCGAAAAATTACAGCACAGAGCATATGAAATCTGATATTGATAAAGTGCACAGCAAAGGAATGGTGGCATTTTCGTCAATCGGACGCTTTTATGAAAACGCATGGCAGTATCGGGGTTACGAGGAGCTTCTTATGGATATGCTCGCAGAGCCTGATATGGCGGATTTTATATTCGATAAGCTGTTTGAATACAATATGTTTGCGGCGGTTGCGGCAGCAAATGCCGGAGCTGATTATGTGACCAGCGGCGATGATGTGGCAAATCAAAACAATATGATGTTTTCACTTGACACATGGAGATACTTCCAAAAATCAAGATGGAGCAAAATATACGCAGAGGCAAAAAGAATTAATCCAAATATAAAAATATGGTATCACAGTGACGGAAATATCAGTGATATTCTTGATGATTTGGTTGAAATCGGGATTGACATCATCAATCCGATTCAGCCTGAGTGCCTGAATCCTTTTGAGGTCAAAAAAAGATACGGTGACAAAATAACAATAGACGGCGCAATCGGAACACAAACAGTCCTTCCCTTCGGTACCCCAAACGATGTTTGTAATGCGGTAAAGGAAGCGGTTGAAATTTTAGGGGCAAACGGCGGATATATTTTATCTCCGTCACATTTTGTAGAGCCTGAGGTTCCGATTGAAAATATTGACGCGTTCATCAAAACAGCACAGCAATACAACCGTTAAAAATCATTCGGGGTATGTGCAGCGGCGCAAAGCGCCGAAGAAATCCCCCTCCAAGCGGAAGGGTGGCGCCGAATCAGTTTTGTGATTAAAGGTGGCAATAATGAGGAAAATAATATCATTTTTATTAATACTTGCAATGCTTTTTTCGTTTTGCTTATATTACGCAAATGCGGAATATTCCGACAGCAGGGTTATTGTGTTTGCAGCAGAGGAAAAAAGTGCGGAACAAGGAAGCATTGCCGAGTATAAGCTTTCGCTTGAATTCAATGATAACATTCAATTGAGAGGCATTGTTTTTAATTTGAATTTTGATAAATCTGCATTTTATATTGACAGCGTAACTTTAGGCGCTAATTTTTTGTCGGCAGATGTTGAAATACAAAATGTTTACGGATATGTGGTTTTTGTGTGGGAATCCAATTCAAATATTATAACATCGGCAGAGCTTCTTACCGTTAAGCTGAAAACCTTCAGCGATGCTGTCTGCCGAACGTATTATCCCCAAATAAGCAATCTTGAAATATATGACAACAATATAGAGGATGTTCCGGCATGGACAGGTGATATCGGCGGCATAAAAGTGACGGAAACTGAGCCCACCGATATAACAAGCGCTATATATTCCATATCGGAAGAATACATTGGGAAAATAGCCATTGGAACAAAGGTTTCAGGCTTAATAAACGGAATAAATGAAAAAAACTATGTGCAGGTATATGAAAATAATATTAAAGCCGAAAATGCAGATACATTGAAAACCGGCATGACGGTTAAGCTCATAACAAACGATACGGTTGTAAAAACCCTGACAGTCGTGGTGACGGGCGATGTCAGCGGCAGTGGTGAAGTGTTAATCATCTCTATACTTATGATGAAATCACATTTAACAGGTGAATCAACACTTTCGAATGCAGTTATGAGAGCTGCGGACATAAACGGTGATAAAATTGTTTCAATCAAAGATTTAATCCAAATTGAGGCATATTTGTTGAGAAAAGGATCAATTGAACCAAAACCGGTCTGGTGATGAAAAGAAAATAGAGAAAGACAGGATAACGATTATGGCAACAAAAATGCAAATGGCTGATTTACAGCTTGTGGACTATGAGGGTGATGATACCCAAAGAGTGACCGTGCTTGACGAGCCGTTTAAAATGTCGGTTAAAAACGGAAAAATACCCATACCAAAAGACAATGAGGTGCGGGTGAAAATCAAATATGTAGGCATATGCGGCTCGGATTTGGAAGCATACCGAGGTACGCGCGCTCCCGAATTTATTTCAGTTCCGGCAAGACTCGGACATGAGGTTTCCGGAATTATTGATATGGTTGGAAAAAATGTCGTGGGTATAAAGCTTGGTGACAGAGTAACATGCCGTTATGTGTGGGGAGCTTTTGCCGAATATATTGTGTGCAAGCCGTTTAATGTAAAGGTTCTTCCCTCTGAAATTTCAATGCTTGAAATAAGCCCTGTTGAGGTTTTGCCGGGCATTATTCACGCGGCAGAGCTTGCTAAAATAGACCAAAGCAAAAATGTACTTATCATGGGTCAGGGTGTCAGCGGTTTAATTATGACACAGGTTGTTGCACAGTACAGCCCACGCAGTCTGGCAGTAACAGACTTAAGCCCTAAAAAGCTCCAACTGGCTAAAAAATACGGTGCCACACATACATATCAGTTGCCGCATAAGGATGCTCATACAATGGATTTCGCAGGAGATGATTTCCCCGATGGATTTGATATTGTTATACCGTGCCTGTTAGAAGGAGACGGGATGCTTGACGCGATAGAATGCTCAAATATTTGCGCAAAAATTATTATGTACGGATGTATCGGAGTTTGCAATAAACCAATAGATTTTTTCAAGGTTCACCGCAAACGTCTTGAAATTTATGCCACCGAGCCGCGGCGTGATATTGACATGCGAAGGTATTTTCAGGAGGGCATACAAATGGTCGCAGACGGTATGGTAAATACAGCCGAAATGATTACCGACATTTTTCCTTTATCCGAAATTGACAAAGCCTTTGCCATACGAAATGAAAGCCCCGACAGCACAATTCATGTTGTTATTGATTGTGAAGGCTGAAAGGATAATAAATATGGAAAACAGGATATCTTTAAATGACATATGGCAAATAAAAATTGATTCCGGGGAAAAAGGGCTTGCGGAAAATTGGGCAAAACATCCTCTTACCGATACAGTTTCTTTAAATATTCCCGGATGTATTCAGCAGCTTGACCGCTTTGCCGGGGAATTCCCCCCTCAAAATGATATGCGAAACAGCTACTGCGGCACCTATTTTATGGAAAAAACGGTTTTCATACCCGAATTCAGCGAGCATCACCGATGCAGTCTTGTTTTAGGCGGCGTTATCCCCTGCTGTCATCTTTGGATAAACGGCGAATATGTAAGTAATCATTGTTTTTCGGTGTGTTCGGCAGAAGCTGATATTGCAAAATATGTAAATAAAAATGCTGAAAACCGTATTACCGTTGCCATTGTCGAACGGCATGAGGGTCTTTCCGCCGGTATGCGTTTTGCAGGACTTAACTGGTCGGGCATTTACAGCAGCTCATACATTGAAATTGGTTCAAAGCTTTATTTTAAAGAGATATATGTATCAACAACCGATACAAGCGCTGTCGTTATTAAAGGCACTTTTATAAATAGCGGAGATACCGATTGGAGCGGTAAAGTGACTGCTTGCTTAGGCAGTAAAACAGCCTCAAAACAGTATGTCCTTTCTTCAAAATCAGAAACAGAGCTTGATATTGAAATGGATTCCGACGGACTTTCGCGCTGGTCAGGCAAAAATCCGAATTTACATGAGCTTACGCTTAGTCTTATTGATGATTATGGAATTTCAGAAAAATTCACCTTGAAAACGGGGCTTAGAAATATCTCTCTTACAGAAAAAAACATCTGTTTTGACGGTAAACCGCAATATTTTGCGGGAGCAGGACAGGAATATTATTCCCCGACAATCTCGCCTCTCACCGATAAAAAAATTATTCGCCAAAGATATCAGGCGCTGCTTGATCACGGATTCGGATTTTTTCGATGTCACACTCATGTCCCCACCGTGGAGGAGCTGACAGATCGGAAGAGCAAATGGGAATTATGATTTGCGCCGAATTCGGTTTGGTTTCAAATTTTAATAAAACGACACCTTTTGAAGATGGGCTTGAGCTGTTAAAGCTTTTTGTAAGACAAACAAGAAATCATCCGTCACTGGTTGTTTACTGCCTGGGCAACGAAGGCTCACAGCTCATGGTTGACAGCTATATTGAGCGTAACCGTGCCAAAGCGGGCTATGAAGCTATAAAAGAAAACACAACACAGCAGCTTGCAATTATTTCTTTTGGCATACAGGGCGAGCTTCCAACGCTTCAAAACGACTTTGAAACACCTCATCTTTGGAGCGATAATTTCCTTTGGGGATATTGCGGGCTTACCGATATACCGTGGGATATGCTGAAGAAAAACGCTTCCGGCAAGCCGTGTATTATCCATGAATACGGCAAATTCGGTGTTTGGCCCGATAAAAAAGAGCAGGAAACCTACCCTCCGCTTGGTTCTAAGCCGAATTTCGGCAAACAGGCTGAGATGGCTTTGGCTGATTTGGGATTAAGTCACATGCAGGACAAATTTATTAAAACATCCCGAAAATTAAGCGGAATTTGCAACCGCATTATTTTAGAAGAAGCAAGACGGCAATCGTATGTATGCGGCTATACCTTGTGGGTGTTTTTTCGCCGTTGCTATTCAAATGCGGGAATTTGCAATGACATGGGAAATATGTATGACCAAAATCCCCTTGTATTTAAAAACGGGTGCAACGCAGACGTAGCGCTTCTTATAGACCGCGGATTTAAAAATCGAAGCATATCGTATGGAATCCCTGAAAAAGTCAATTTTACCGTGTCTAATTACGGTGATGAAGCTATTACGGACGCACAGCTTATATGGGAGCTTTCAAGAGACCGAAAAGCCATTGCAAACGGCACGGAATTTAATATCAACATGCCGCTTGGACTGGCAGACAAGGTGTGCGAAATTACGTTTCTGACAAACAATGAAGAAACCCATGCCAAGCTGGAGCTGCGAGCGGTTCTTAAAAAAGAAAATACAATTATTTCTGAAAACAACTGGGATTTCTGGGCGTTCAATACAAAGGCGAATACCGATTTAAGCGCCTTTCTTCACATGGAAAATATCACGGCTGAACGGCTTATAAAAAAGGCTCTTCCAAATGCTGCCGATTTGTTGTCGGCACATTCGGTGATTACCGGCTGCCGCAGCTGGCGTGACCCAATTATATCGGATACTGCGGTTGATAATGCTGAAACGGTAGTTATTGCCGACAGATATGATGAAACCGTCAAAAAATGTTATGAAAACGGTGTAAAGGTATTGCTTATTGATAACGGCGCATTACCTGAAGCATGGATGACTGCGCCTGCTTGTGATGCTTTGGGAGAACGCGATACAAGCCGTTTTTTCAGCAGCTTTCGTGCAGGATGGGACAAAGGGAATCTGCTTACCGTAATTGATAAAAGTGAGCTTGTTTCCGGGTTTCCGCAGGAGGATTTTTGCGATTTACAGTATTATGATATGATTCAGGACGCACGCTCTCTTTGTCCGGATGCACTTGAATCCGAGTTCGGCACGAGACCCAATCGAATCATTGAGGGAATTGCAAAAATTCCGATGGCAGGAAAAGCAGAAAGCATTGTTCAGGATCCTAATGCTGTCAAAGAGCAGTCAATAAAACAGCAAAGAAGCTTTAATGTACGCGAGCAGGGATATTTGCTGCAAATAAAAGACGGCAAAAACGAGCTTATTGTGTGTACATTAAATCTTACCGACAATATTGCCGGTATTGAACTGCTAAAAAACATCATAAAAGGGCTAATGAAGTTAGGAGAATAAAATAATATGTACAATGCTGTTTATCCAGGAAAGATATGGCTTGACACCAAAGGGGAACGAATTCACGCTCATGGCGGCTCTGTCATGTTTTTAGACGGTATTTACTATTGGTATGGAGAAAACAAGGAAAAGACCGACCCGAATAAAGCCATATGGCATTGGGGTGTGCGTTGCTATACCTCGACTGATTTATATAACTGGGAGGACAAGGGGCTGATTATCCCGCCGGAGTCTGAAAACGAAGCATCTTCTTTACATCCGTCCGTCTGTATGGATAGACCTCATATTATTTATAACGCACAAACAAAAAAATATGTCTGCTGGCTTAAAATCATGAATGCAGACAATACACAGACCGAAACTGTTTTGACTGCCGACAGTATATTGGGACCCTATACAAAAATAAGGGAGAATTTGCGTCCGCTCGGTATGAGCGCCGGAGATTTTGACCTTGTGGCTGCACCTGACGGTAAAGCGTATTATTATTTTGAAAGAGTTCACAGCGAAACAATATGCGCGGATCTGACAAATGATTATACCGATGTTACAGGTTATTACTCAACTCATTTCCCCCGACAGCATCCTCCGTATGTGCGTGAAGCAACCGCCCATTTTTACCGCAAGGGGCTGCATTATCTTATCACCTCAGGCACCACCGGCTATCTTCCAAACCCGTCAGAGCTTGCCGTATCGAACACATGGCACGGTCCATATCGCGTATTAGACAATCCACACACGAAAGACCCTTCAAATACGTCATGGCACAGTCAGATATCTTCTGTCTTTAAGGTGCAGAACAAAAAGGATTTATACATTGCGTGTGCCGACCGCTGGCTGCCGAATGAAATGCACAGAAAATATGAGGACTACGCACAGGTCTTTGAGCAAATGTTTAATCCGACCGCGGAAAACGCATTCCTGCTTTCTGACTGGGAAAAAAACAAGCCGTTTGAAAACACCTCCATCTCTGACTATGTATGGCTGCCGTTTAGGTTTGATGGCGAAGCAGGATATCTTGACTGGCTTGATGAATGGCGAATTGAGGATTATGAGTAAAATAATTAAAATCCATCCAATTCGCTTCGCTCAGGGATTCAGCGGGGGATTGGACCCACCGCTGAATTTGGAACCCGCCTATAGAGGCGGGGGG
>JGI994J12354_10001805_pt1 | contig 21459 bp, 19 predicted proteins | sample IntmicLarv3ML3BL_FD_12354 | JGI IMG/M metagenome (IMG submission 12354) | reverse complement strand
GTTCGCGAGATGGGCGTGATAATGGTAGGCATTGTTATGGCAGGAAGAACGGGGGCTGCATTTTCTGCTGAGTTAGGAACGATGAAAGTTAATGAAGAAATTTCTGCCTTTCAAACTTTCGGAATTTCTCCAATGGAATTTTTGGTTTTGCCGCGAATGATAGCATTGGTTGCTATGTTTCCGCTCTTGACTATCTTTGCAGACTTTATCGGTATTTTAGGTGGATTAGTGATAGGTGTTGGTCTTTTCGATTTAAACGTACAACAATATATGAACAGAACTCTTGAAGCACTGACAATGACTCAGCTCCTTACAGGTTTTGGAAAGAGTTTTGTCTTTGGTATAATCGTTGCATTGATTGGTTGTATGAAAGGTTTAAATTGTGGAAACAGTTCGGCAGCCGTTGGCTTATGCACAACATCTAGCGTAGTAACTAGCATAAAAGTGATAATCATTGCAGATGCTATATTTGCTGTGATTTTTAACATTTTCAATATATGAGCAAAGAAATCAAAGTCGAAAATCTTACAATGGCATACGGCGATTTTGTCGTCATGCGCGACTTGAATTTCACTATCAAGAAGGGCGAAATCTTTGTGATAATGGGTGGTAGCGGTTGCGGAAAAAGTACGCTACTTCGTCATATGATTGGTACACTAAAGCCTATGACAGGCGATATTTACTACGATTCTCAAAACTTCACAAAAGCAGATGGGAATGAAAAATCAAAAATGCTACAAAATTTTGGAGTCTTGTATCAGGGCGGCGCGCTGTGGAGTTCTATGACACTGGCAGAGAACATTGCTCTACCTATGCGCGAGTTTACAAATATGTCTGCGTACGATATCGAAGAAGCTGTTGATGTAAAATTAGCTCTCGTAGGTTTACGCGGATTTGGTTCTTTCTATCCTGCCGAGATAAGTGGCGGTATGGCAAAAAGAGCAGGGCTAGCTCGTGCAATGGCTCTAGACCCTGATGTTTTGTTTTTCGACGAACCAAGTGCAGGCTTAGATCCAATCAGTTCTTACAGACTCGATGAACTTATTTTGCAGTTGCGTAATTGTGTGGGATCAACAATAGTTGTTGTCTCTCACGAATTATCGAGCATTTTTTCTATTGCAGACAGAGCCTTGTTTCTGGATACAGAAACTCGAACTCAGGGTGCGATAGGTAATCCTAAAGAATTATTACATAGCGACAACAAAGCAGTAAGGATATTTTTAAACAGAGGTTCAGACCCTCTTGCAGAAAGTTCAAATAATGAGTAAAAAAGCGAATCCATTAGCGATAGGTATATTTGTTACAGGAGCTGCAATCATTGCTCTTTTCGCAATAATTATGTTCGGAGCAGGAAAGTTTTTTAAAGAAACAAATAACTATATTTGCTTTTTTAATGAAACTATAAATGGATTAGATGTCGGCGCACCTGTTAAGTACAGAGGTGTGAAAATTGGTAAGGTTGAAAAAATTATTATCAGAGAAAATCCGAAAGAAAAAAAGAGTGCTTTGATTTCTGTCGTATTCTCGGTGTCTTCCACTGACTACGAGAAAATGTTGATTCACGATAAGTTTGTTACTATCGATGATATTCTTGAACACGCGATTCAAGAAGGCTTGCGTGCAAAATTGTCTTACTTGAGTTTTGTTACTGGTATGCTTTATATAGAGCTAGATTTTTTTGAAGAGCGTCATAGAGGTTTTACAAAGAATTACGAGGGACCAGATTATATTGAAGTGCCAACAGCACAGTCTGGAAATATTTCAGAGTTTAGTAAAAAAATGTTAGATATTGCAGATTCTGTTGCTGCTATGAATCTTGGTGAAATTGGTACAAATCTCAATAACGCTTTGTTAAAAGTAAATCAAAAATTAGACGAATTAGATGTAAAAACTTTGAACGATAAAAGCGTTCAATTACTCTCTAATGCTGATGCTCTGCTGACTGACGCCGATTTGAAAAAATCTTTAAAAAATATGAGCATTGCAGTTGAGAATTTAAATTTACTTTTGCTTGATGCGCGCAATAATCTTAACTCTTTGAGTGAAGGTGGAAATAAATTGTTAGAGCAAACTCAGTCTTTAGTAACAAATGCTAATTCCTTTATTTCTCCACAGTCGCAGTTTAGATACGAGCTTAGCGCGTTGGTAACAAATGCAAGAAATACAGCAAGTAGTTTGCGCGAGTTGCTTGAATATATTGAACGCAATCCAAACTCGATTATCACAGGCAAAGCAAAACAAGGAAAATAATTTTAAGGAAAACAAAATGAAGAAAAAATTTATAAATTTATTTTTGATACTACTTTGTTCTTTAGTTTTGTCAGGTTGCTTAGGCGATATGCTAAAAGCAAAACCCGATGATACTGCATTTTTTATGTTGATGCCTGTGAATCAAAAATCAGATGTAGATGTTAATATAGTAATCAATATGATGCCCGCAACTTTACCTGCGTATATGAGTCGCAGTCAGCTGGTGATAGCGAGTAATGTTGTTCGCGTAGAACTTTCCGAAAATGCAAGATGGATTGAAAATATTGAAGCTGGAGTATCACGCGTTATTGCAGATAATTTGAAAAATTCTTTAGGCAAAAATGCAACAGTTTATCTATATCCGATGTCTGCACAAGTTAGCGTGAATTCTTTGCGCATCACTATTACAGATTTGATTGGCTCTATTGGCGGACAAACAAAAATTAAAGCAAAGTGGATCTATTCTTCTGACAATGAAAACAAAGAATTGCTCTCTGGATATTTCGAAAAAAGCATTGATACAGGTTCTTCTTATGAAGAGTACGTGAAATCTATGAGCGCACTGCTCGGTGCTTTAAGCGAAGATATTTCTTCAAAAATAATAACACATAATAAAGAATAAAAAAATGAGTATAGGATTATTATTCTCAGGTCAAGGTGCACAGAATGTAGGTATGGCTAAAAGTCTTTTTGAAGCCAACGATTCTGTCAAAAAAATATTCGCCACAGCAGATGATGTTTTGGGTTATAGCTTATCAAAGTTGTGCTTTGAAGGCCCTATGGAGGAGTTGACAAAAACTAGTATTTGTCAGCCTGCTTTGTATATGCACGGCATTTGCGCTATGACTGTACTTAAAGAAAAGGGTATGCTTAATGATTTGAAAAGTGCAATAGGTCTTTCCTTGGGCGAGCTCACTGCTCATGCGGCTGCTGAAACTTACGATTTCGAGACTGGTCTTAGAGTTGTTGCAGAGCGTGCGCGTCTTATGCAAGAAGCTTGTGAAGCGTCTAAGGGTGCTATGGCAAGTTTGATTGGCGGAACTATTGAACAAGTTCAAGAGTACTGCAAAGAATTTGATGTTGAAATCGCTAACTTAAATTGTCCAGGGCAGATTGTAATTTCTGGTGAGAGCGATAAAATCAAAGAAGCTGTTGATGCTGCAAATTCTCGTAAGACTTTCAAAATGGTTATAGCTTTGAAAGTTGCAGGCGCGTATCATAGTCGCTTGATGGCTCCAGCTAAAGAAGGCTTTGCAAAGTTCTTAGCAACTGTTGAATTCAAAACTCCAAAGATTGCTGTGTTTACTAACACAACAGGCAAACAAGTTTCTTCTTCTGAAGAAATCAAACAGGCGTTGATTAATCAAGTTGTTATGCCTGTTCGCTGGGAAGAGTGTGTGAGAAATGCGGCGGCTTTAAATATTTCTCAATTCTATGAGTGTGGTCCGGGGGGCGTTCTAGCTGGCTTGGGCAAACGCATAGACAAAGATATTCCAATTAAATCAATAGCAGATATTAGGGATATTTAATATTCGTTTACGGGGCGGAATCTATGAATAAATCAATACTGATTGTGATGTGCGACTTCTTGTTGTTGAGCTTTTTGTCTCTAGCAACATTTGAAAACAACTCTGTGAAAGAACCTGATCCAGTTGTGGAAAGCCAGACTTTTGCAGATTCACAGTTAGTTGATTTGCTCAAGATGTCGCTCGACAAAGAACGTGAGCAGCGCACAGACTTAAGTGATAAAGTCGAGAAATACGCTCAGACTGCGGAGTCTATTCGTCAACAATCAGAAGAGCAAAAAAGAATTTTGCAAGAGCGCGAGTCTCAAGTAAAAGACCTCGAACAAAGTAAAGCTGCTCTGAAAAGTGAGATGGATTCTATTCAATCTAAGAGTGTAGACTTAGAGCAAAAAGTAAAAGCTAGTGAAGAAAAAAATCTGGCTTTGCAATCAGAGATTTTGAAAACTGTCGATAGCCTAAAACAAACTTCTACAGAGCGCGAATCGCTCGAGCAAGAGCTCAGTCATATGAAGCAATCTGACTCTACTTTGAAGTCACGTCTTGAAGTTGTTCAAGACGAATTGAAGTCCAACAAAGAATATCTTGATAAACTCAAGGTTGAGAGTGATCGCTTGAAAAACGAAAATCACGCAATGGAGTTAGAGAAGAAAACTCTTGCAACGCAGCTTGAAGTTGCCGCTGTGAAAACTCAAATCTACGAAGAAAATTTGAAGAAAGCAGAGACTCTTGTCCTGCAGGAAAAAACTGAAAAAGAACAAATTCAAAAGCACGCAGAAGCTCTTGCTGTCGGCGTTGGTGATTTGGCTGTGACTCAAGAAAAAATTTCTAAAGACGTTCAACAACTTCGTCCATTAACTGCGTCGGAAATTTTTGAAAAGGTAAAGTTCAACGCTTTAGACATTCAAATTGAATACGATAGGCAAGGAATTTTTGGCATCAATAAATATGCAGATAATCATAAATCTGTTTTGATTCGTTCTAATGGCGAGTATTGGGTTGCGATGAATTCCTCTCTAACTGTTTTAGACGGAGAGCCAAAAAATTTCGTTCCTCCTCAAGGATTAAATGTAAAAGTTTCTTTCAAAGAAAATTCTTTTAAAGCTTCATCAATTTTTTCTCTCAAGGAAGATCCACGTATTCTTCTTGTCAAAGTTCCTAACGAATTCGCAGAAAAAAATCTCGCAGAAACTTTTGAAAAATCTCAAGACCCATTCAGATTTCAAGACTCAATAATAATCGAGCCTCGCAGATTCTACTATGGTCAAGTTTCTTTCCAAATCAACAGGACTTCACCTGTTCATGCAGACATTGATTCTAGCTTGTTTGCTGTTCTTCTTGGCGAATTTTCTCCAAGCTCAGGCGACTTAGTTTTCTCCCGTTCTGGCGATATGATTGGTATTATGGCTTCCTCCTCTAAGGCAGTTCTCTTTCGTACTTTCACAACAAAAGACGAGCTCCAACTCGGCCCCAATTACTCTCGTGATTCCGCTATGAAGTTCCAAAAAACTTTACGATAATTTCAAGTCAGGACTCTGTCCTGTAGCCTGTGAAGATGGTTTATCTCAATCCAACACTCCAGCCATTCTCAATGAAGCAATTTTTCAATTCAACGAGAAAGCTCTTTATGTCGGATTCATTCAAATCGCCAATCACTGAAAGTCTGAAGGTATTTGATTCGTTCAGTTTTCCTGGATATATTGTGTATCCGCGAGCATATAAGAAATCGTGCAGGGTGGCAAATGAATAACTGTCATTTGTCGGTTCAAGCACCGCAATTAGAATATCTGATTGCAGTTCCGGTGTGACAAGAAACTTAAATCCCATATTTGTGAGTCCGGATTTTAGAGTTGCAAAATTTTTTCTGTAACGTTCGATACGTTTCTTCGCAGTCTCTTTGAAAAACAAATCCAATGCTTTGCGCAATGCGTAAACGACGTGGACGGGTGGCGTAAATTGCATCTGCCCGTTTGAGTTAAATCCCGAATATTGAGAGTAAATATCGTGATAAAAAGAGCGCTTAACCGATTTTGAAGCATCGAGAATATCGTTGCGCACAATCACAAAACTTAGTCCAGGCATACCTTGAATGCACTTGTTTGACGAAGATACAATTGCCGCAACATTCCATTTTATTAAATCAATTTCCAGTCCTGCGTACGAGCTCATGCAATCGACAATCAGCTCTACGCCTTCTTCATGAGCCATATCTGCAATCGCTTGAATGGGATTGCGTATGCCGGTGGTAGTTTCATGATCGACGATTCCGATGATTCCGATTTCTCGGTCGGCTCTTAATATTTTGCGAATTTCGGAAATGTCGGGAATGTTTGTATAGGATACTTTATGGAGTAGGGCAGGAATTTTATATGTCGATGCGATATCGTACATTCTTTTGCCATAAGCACCGTTTTCTATAATCAGAATCTTTTTGCCCTCGGGTACAAGTGAAGTTATCGCGGCCTCCACTCCACCGGTTCCGGACGATGTAAACATAACGGCTTTGTAATGGCTTTCGCCACCGACTACTTTTACGAGATCTTGTTTGATGGAATTCATAAGCGTGCAAAACTCTTCTTCGCGAGGACATATGTCGCTGACGATCATTGCGAGTTTTACTGCATCCGAAGTCGTTGCCGGTCCTGGATTTAGGAGGATTTTACGTTCAGGAATAAATTCTTGGATAGATTTCATCTACAGCCCTTTTGTAATGTTCGATATTGTCGATTTCGCACCAAGCCAAGTCAGTGTTTTTTTCGCAAAAAACTTTTTTATATGAGCACGACATCGCACACAATGCGCTTTCGTAATCCATTTTTGGAACTTCTTTGAATTTGCTCCAATAATAATCGCAAATCCATTTCAATCCTTCAAATGAAACCTTGCTGATACCAACAAGCTCACCGTCGATGCGACTTAATAGATCTTTGTTTTTTGAAAGAACTTTAAGGCAGAAATTGTTGTCTGCTTCGATATAGACTTCGTCGCCCGAGTTTGTTTTTCCGCTGACAAGTATTGCGTCGGGATATTCGGATTTTTGTAGAAGCTCTATCCATGCAGAATCGTATAACAAATCAGACTCCAAAAGAAGGAAGTCGGAATTGATGTGATCTTTCATATTATAGAGTGTGTACATGCTACTTGTTGTTTCAAACTTATCGCTTTTAATGCAACATATTTGAGGCATTTTTTTTGCAAGGTCTTCGTAGAATGAGGAAAGATAACCTGTTCCGATATAGATTTTTTTAATGCCGTTTTTTTGTAGGGCTTCTAAAGAACGTTCTATCAGCGTCTGATCGAATATGCTGATAAACCCTTTGGGCTTAGTTTTTGTTTCGGCTTGAAACCTTGCGCCCAATCCGGCGGCCAATATAATTGCAGTATCAGTCATACTTTATTTGTTTAAGATGTTCATCAGGCGCTCTTTTACTTCAAATGGCTTGATTTTAGGACGTCCAAGACCTTCTTTTTCTCCTTTTTTTATTTTAAGCCAAATGAATGTTAACCCACCATTTGTTTTCCATTCAGAAAGATATTTTGCGAATTCTTCTAGATTGTTTGCTTTGTAAACAATATCATAATTGGCGTGTGTTGCGATGCCTGCAAAGTCGACATTGCATGATGTGCAAAACTGTCCGCCCGTAGAGTCGTGGCAATTGTTGTCCAGCAATACGTGAAGCATATTTTTCGGTGCGTAAAAGCCGTTTACAGCCATATTGCCCATTCGCATAACAAGTGCACCATCGCCGTCTATTGCGACAATTTTTTCTGACGGTTTTGATATTGCAAGCCCCAATGCTAGTGAGCTTATGCAACCCATTGAGCCAACCATATACAAATTATTTGGCGCATCTTTTAGCTCATGGAGTTCGCGACCTGTAAAGCCTGTTGTCGCAAGATATATTGCGTCCTCGCCAAGCGTTGAGCGCAAAGTTTGCAATGATTCAAATCGGCTCGGCATCTTAGTTTGATCGGAGTTGAAATCTCCACACTTTGATTTGTTTGTCGTGCATTTTACCGATTTATCTTTTAATGGAATTTTGCCGAACGTATTTTTCTTAACCACAAAAAAGAAAGATTCGCCTTGTTCGATTATTTCGTTTGCTTGCGCTATCTGCTTTTTTGCTTTATCGGAATCGTCTTCCAGATATGACCATTTGATTTTCATGCAGTCGAGCAAATCGGTCGTTATTAGACCCATCAATTCGTGTTGAGGTTCGTCGTTAATTCCACTTTCACCTCGCAGACTTACAAATCCCAGTAAAGGTATTCTAAAGCAAAATGTGAGTGATGTTAATGCCGAAACGGCATTTGCCAATCCAGAATTTTGCATTAGCACGACGGATTTTCGTCCACCGATATATGCTCCAGCTGCAGTGGCGACGGCATCGGTCTCACTTGCTGCCATGATAAAATCGCAATCGTTGACGGCGTAATTTATTAACGGATTCAGAAAAGAGCAGGGTACGCCTGCAAAAAACGAAAATCCGAATATTTTTAATTCATCTCCAAAGGCACATACGTCAATCATATTAATCCTCTTCGCTTTGTTGTAGGTCTACGATTGTATCAATGTCTGACCATGATCCGGTGATGAATTTTACATTTATGGTGTGTTCCTTTACGATTTCGTTGAGGAAATCGTTTAATGTCAAATTTGTAAAATCTGGTCTTTGCGACATTTTTTCAAGTTGGTCTTTCACAATTTCGCAACCGCGATTATTTAGACGCAACATACCGATAAATTCGCCGTTTGCATTTTCTGCTTTATATGATGATGATACGGATTTTAAGGTTGTCACATCGTCAAAGAATAGCTTGGAGAAGGGTTTGTCTGTTATGACGAAGTCACACTCGCTGTCGTTTTTCGATTTGATGGAATCAACAACAATTGTTATGTCCGAATTTTGGTTCATCAGTTCGTTCAAAATGAAACTTTTAAATATGATGTCTCCGAATGTGATGATGGTGTTGTCAGCGAGTTTGTTTTTTGCTAGGTAGAGAGAGTATAATTCTTTTGTAGATAGATAATCGTCGTTATCAAGATAATTGGCGTTTGTTAATGAAATTTTGTCTTTTGCAAAACCGCGAACCACGGTGACATTTTTGATTCCCGCATTGTTAAACATTCCGATTTGCCTGCTTAAAATGGGAGTTCCGGAAATTTTTACCATGGTCTTTGGTAGGTCTTTTGTCAGCTCTCCGAGATTTCCTTGTGATGCAGCCAAAACAATGGCATTCCATTTTTTGCCTGCGGATGGCAGATACTTCTTTTCTGCAACTTTGAGTTCGTCGGCCCCTTGTATTCTGAAAACTTCGCTGACTTTAACTATTTCGTCTTCTACATTTATAAGGCTTTGGTCTTTGAAAATTTGAGTCGAAGTTTTTTGTAGCGCAGTTATTGATGTACGCAAATTGTGGTTGGCCCAAATAATCATGCTGACACCGAGCTTTTCAAATTTTTCTGTAGGAACTGAATAATATTTGGTTGGAACAATAATTATGGGCTTTTTGTTGTTCCAATTTTCCATGAAAGCTACGATGTCGGAGTCATTGGATTTTTTACTGTGGACAAGAATTGCGTCTGCGCCGGCATCTGCGTAGGCATTTGCGCGTTTAATCGCTTCTTCAACGCCCCAACCTGCGATAAACGCCTCGATTCTTGCAACAACGACAAAGTCTGGGTCTTTTTGTGCTTCTTTTGCTGCCCTTATTTTGCCACAGAATTCGTTCATATCGGCTAGAGGTTGGGCTTCTCCATCAATAAAAGAATTTGTTTTTGGGAATAGCTTGTCCTCTATGCAGACACCAGCGATGTCGCGTTGTTCAAGTTTGCGAACCAAACGTCTCATGTTATTGAAGTTTCCATAGCCAGTGTCGCCGTCCAACAAAATCGGTATCGAGGTTGCGTCGCTCATGAATTCTAGAACATCGAGCACCTGAGTCCAAGATGCTTCATTGTTATCTCTTACGCCTAATGCAGCTGAAATGGACAATCCGCTTCCCCAAATGCCGGAGAAACCTGCTTCTTCTGTAATTTTAGCGCTCAAGCCATTGTGAGCTTCCATTATAAATGAAAGCGATTTTGATGTAATTAGGTTTTTGAGCTGTGTCGATTTTTTCATGACAAAAAATAGGGGTTGAATTAAACTTTTTAAAATGAAATATTATGCGCCTTTGAATTTTGCGGGCAAGTCGGTGATTGTCGCTTTTGCAGCGTCATAAATTACTCGGAAATTGGAGTCATTAACAAGTTCGGATAAGATTGTGCTGTTTTCAAGATGAATTTTCCAGTTTGTGGCGATAAATCTTTCTGCATCTGCTGTAATCAGTGCAACGCGGGATTCATATGCGACTTTTTTTTTAGGCACAAATAGTGTTTTCATCTTTAAAAAAACGATAAAGTGAGTTTTTTTAGACTCAAGCCTATTTTGCGTGCATGTAAAAAAAGATGCATCAACTCGAAAACATTCATTTTATTTAACCTAACTATACAGGTAAGCACATTAGGTTATTTTATTTTCGCCTGTGAATTTATTTCATAATGCGATGGAGTATTGTGAGAAATACTAAATGAAAGGCTTTATTTGTCGTCAGATTGTCGCTGAAAGAGGTTCGAGAAAACAAAATAATTATTAAAAAACGTCTTTTTAAATAAAAATTTCAGGTGCTATATTACGGATTTTTGCTTCGGATTCATGGAGTCCGCCGATTCGTGCGCGGGCAAGCCAGAGTTGGGAGTATTGAGATGCAATGAATCGCAATGAATTTTTCGTTGGAGAGAGAGAAATTTCTTTATCAAACTTAGCGCGATAGAGTGCAAAGTTAATCATATCGCAAGCTAATTGGAGTTCGGCAGCGCAGACATTTGCATCTGGGCAGCGCATAGTCGATAATGCAAGCAAGTCTAGGGCTTCTTGAGTTTGTTGTTTTATCAAATCTAAAGGATAGGTATTAGTAGATAAAATTTCATCTATTTCTTTTGGTGTGCCGAAGAAAAGTTTGTTATATAAGCAGAAGAGTTTTTTAATTGGGTCTACTTTACCCAATACTGCGAGTGCCTTTGCAAAGTTTTGACTTTTATCTTTAAAGATAAATTCGCTCACTGCTTCAATAGCATCTTCTTCTGTACAAGTTTGCGACCACGCTGATTGCGCAAAGAAAACAGTAGGCAGCCACATTGAACAAAAGATTTGATGATTCCCATTATCTCCCCAGTTTGTGAGAATTGTACCAAGGCACTTGTCGTATTCTTTTGCATTTTCGCAAGCAGATTTTATATTATCCATTGCGTTGTGCCATCTGCCCGCAAAGCTGTTCCAAGTGCTTGTTCCTGGGGCTATCAAAAATTCTCTACCGTAATTTTGCAAGCAAGAGCATTCTTCTTTAAATGGATGATCTTCGTAGTATCCCCAAAGAATAGGTATCATTGATTCAGGGAGAATTTTTGCGTATTGAGAATCTTTCATCAAGACGTCTGCCCAGAAGCAACATTTCTTGCCGTATTTTTTTGCGGCTTCGCTAAGTTTTGAAACGTATTCTATGTATAAAAGATATTTTGTTTTATCTTTTTCGCAACGTTCTTTGCTTTTGCCCAAGCCAAATTCCCAAGGCTCGTCGCAACCGATATTCACTTTGTCAGAAGAAAAAAGTGGCAAGAATTGCGCGTACAAAGAATCCATAAATGCAACAGCATTATCGTCTGGATGCAGAGTAGTTGGGTAGGGGCGAAGTGTACCTATGATATCGATAAATGGAGCTTTACTCTCGGCTAAATGATTATATTCAGGGTGGCGCAACCATCTGTCGAAGTGTCCTAGACTATTCAAATTCGGAACTAGTTCGATGCCCATTCGAGCGCAAAGAGTACCAAGAATTTCGTATTCTTTCGCGGTCATTGGCGAAGAGTTTGCCCAGACAGTTTCGTGATTTCTAAATGCAAAAGTATGTTCTGTATAAAGTTCGAGTCTGTTATATTTGAACAGAGCTAGCATATCGGTAAGATAGAGCAAAGTATCCATATTCAAAACTTTGCATCTACTTATATCTAGCATAAATCCTCGAGTTTTTAAATCGGGATAATCGCGAATTTGCAGATGTGGTAATTCTGCATTTTGCATTGCGAGTTGTCGGATTGTCTGAAATGCAAGTTTTGCTCCCTTATCATTTTTTGAAGTAATTTTAATTCCTTCATCGCTGATAGAGAGCAAATATTCTTCGTCTTGCAAATCGGCAGAGTGCTCAAGCTTGAGAGCTTTGCCTTCAGGCAATCCACTCGCGCCTATTATGATGGAATCTTTTTCAAGTTTATAATATCCGTCGCCGTAAGAGATTTCTTTAGGAGTCGGAAATATAATAGGTAACGATTTGCCATTCATCGTTTTTTAGAATGTGTGAATGAAAAGACCTGAACGCAATTTAGGTTCAAACCAAGTGCTCTTTGGAGGCATAATTTGACTTGCATCGGCGATGTCCATAAGCTGGTCTGTTGTGACAGGGAACATCGAAAATGCAACTGCCGCTTTACCAGAATCTACGATTTTTTCTAATTCTTTTGTGCCTTTGATTCCGCCAACAAAGTCAATGCGCTCGTCTGTACGTGGGTCGCCAATGTTGAGAATAGGAGCCAAAACTTTGTCTTGCAAAACAGACACATCTAAAGAAGTCACAGCATCTGCATTAGCATCTTTTGCAAAATCAAGAGTGTACCAATTTTTGTTTAAATACATACAAACTTGCAATGGATTAGAAGGTTCTTTCTTTCCATTTGCAGAAACTTTACATACAGCAGAAATTTTTTCTAAAAACTGACTTTCTGAATTACCATTCAAATCTTTAACGAGTCTGTTGTATGGAAGAATGTTCAATTGACCAGCAGGAAATACCACAGCCAAGAACCAATTGTAATCTTCATCACCAGTGTGGTTAGCGTTTGATGCTTTAAAGTCGTGTGCGCAACGAGCATTACTTGCGCTACGGTGATGCCCGTCAGCAACGTAAGCGCAGGGGATTTCGCCAAAAGTTTTTTCTATCAAAGTCAAAGTAGCTTCGTCTTCAATGCGCCAGCCACTATGGCGAATTCCGTCATCCGCGGTGAAATCAAAGAAAGTGTTTTCGTCTTTTTTATCGTCAACGATTTTGTCGAGAACAGTGCCGTCTTTGACTAGCAAGAACACGGGACCTGTATTAACTTTCAAAGTCTTTGTAAGAGTGTATCTATCTTTCTCTTTAGCTTCGCGAGTCTTTTCGTGCTTCTTGATAATGTCGTTATCGTAGTCTTCTACTGCGAATGTTGCAACGAGTCCTGTTTGTGAATGTGAACCCATTTGTTGTCTATACAAATACATTGTTTTCTTTGCTTCGCGAACAAGATTTTTTCCAGATACCAATTTATCAAAGTTTTCTTTTGCGTGAGCATACACAGTTTCCGAATATGGATTTGTTTCAGGAGAAAGCTCTATCTCAGAACGAACCACTCGCATAAAGCTAAGAGGCTTGCCTTCGGCTTCTTTTGTAGCTTGCTCGAAGTTTACTACGTCGTATGGCAAGCTTGCTATATCTTTAAATTTTCCTTCTGCAGGAACTAATCCTTTGAATGCTTTGATTTTCATTTTTCAAGATTTTGCATATTTCAAAAAAAATGCAAATAAAATAAAATTCTTGAAAATTTATTATAAGAATAATCTAATGTATATATGAAAAGTAAATTAAGAAAAGGCGGTTGCATATTCGGATTAGTAAAACTATTCGCAGTTGCAGTTTTAGTATTGGCATTAGTCGTATACTTCTTGGCTCCCTACATTGCTACACATATGGTTCACTACACAGGAAAAGTCGTAGGAATTGATATAGAATTAGCTTCATTATCCATAGGCTATGGCGAACAAAAAATCGAGTTAGGTGAGTTTCATATTTATAATCCAGAAGGATTTTCAAAGGACAAAGCTATAGCTGTAAAGAGGCTTTTATTAGATCTCGATGTCGGTACTGCTATGTTCACTGACAATGTTATTCAGATTGATGAAATTAATATTGATGGCTTTGAATTAGGTCTCGAAATTTTAGGTGCAGAAAAATCTATAACATCGCTCTTTGGCAAAGGCTCCACAAACTTGACTGCCTTGACTCAAAAATTGGAAAAATTCCATAGCGAGAAAAAAGCAGCTCCCAAATCTGATTCGGCAAAAGAATACAAACTAATCGTTAAGAAAATCATATTTAAAGATGGTCGCGTAAAAGGTGGAATCGCTGGTAATGCGGTTGTCGTTGCGATTCCTGATTTTGATATGACTGATGTTGGCGTTAGCGAAGGCGGAATTACACCTACTCAATTAGCAATACAAATTGTAGAAGTCTTGGCTACAAAAGGCTTGGCTCATATGGCGGCAGATGTTGGTGCTGAAGGTATTAAAGAGGCTACTGATGCTGTGAAAAGTTTAGAAGGTTCTATTGAAAATCTTTTCAAATAATTCCTTTACGTTCATTCAATGCATTCACATTCTTTTCTTTTTTAATTTTTATTAACAATCAAACAAAAGATACTCTTTTCAATAAGAGTATCTTTTAAGGTTTATTTTATGAAAGTAATACGAGCTAAAAGCGCAGGATTTTGTTTCGGAGTAGAGCGTGCTATTGGTATAGCGCGCAGTTTTACTTCGGAGAACGGCACGAAGGTTTATACAGACGGCCCACTCATTCATAATAGGCAAATGATGGAGCGTTTGAAGAGCGAAGGTATTCTTGAAATTGGTGATTATAAAAGTGAAGCAAATCTCAATTTGGGAGACTCTGCTAGCGATGCCGTTTTAGTTGTAAGAGCTCACGGCGTTTCGCCAGAACGCAGAGCGTATTTAAAGAATCTCGGAGTGAATTTTAAAGATGCAACTTGTCCTGACGTGGGTAAAATCGCAGGACAAATCAAAATGCACGCAACTAAAAACTACACAGTCATAATTGTGGGCGATCCTGAACATCCTGAAGTTATGGGTCTTTTGGGTTATGCGGCGCCTGGTAAAGGTTTCGTTGTAGGTAGTAAAGAAGATATTGATGCTTTGCCAAATATCACTGGTGATATTTGTATAGTATCGCAATCTACTATGTTTACAGACGACTACAAGGAGCTCACAGATTATTTCATTCAAAGATTCCCAAACACAAAAGTTATAGATACCATTTGTGGTGCAACTAAAGAGCGGCAGAAAGACGTGAATGTTTTGGCAGAAAAGGGTGCTCAGGCAATAGTTGTTATTGGTGGAAAGCACTCAGCTAATACTATCAAACTCGCTATTATGGCAGAGCGTACAAACTTGCCTTGCTATCACGTAGAAACTGTTAAAGAGCTAGATTTAAAAGATTTGAAATCAAAATATTCTGTAATCGGCGTTACGGCAGGTGCTTCTACTCCAGACTTTTTGATAGACGAAGTTTGTGTAGTTCTTGAATCTTTATGATTTGCATTTGCAAAAATATCAGTCATTATTTTCCTTTATTTTTATTATGAGCACAGTAGTAAAAGCAGGCATAGTTGGAGCATCGGGCTATTCTGGAACAGAATTGGTTCGTATTTTATTGCGTCATCCAAACGTTAAACTAGAGTGTGTAACTTCACGCTCTTTAGCAGGCAAAAAATTGTCTGATGAAATGCCTCATCTGCGACACATCGCAGACGATATTTCTTTCATAAAATCAGAGCCTGAAGAGCTTGCGAAAATCAAAGATATTGATGTTTGGTTTTTGGCTTTGCCTCATGGAGTATCGGCTGAGTACGCAAAAGCTTTTATTTCGGCAGACAAAAAAGTTATAGATATTTCTGCTGATTTCAGATTGGATTCTCTTGAACTTTACAAGCAATACTATGGTAGCGAACATCCAGCTCCAGAGCTTTTGAAGCTGGGCAAATACATCATTCCAGAGCTTTTTGATGTGAAAGATGTTCAATTGGTCGCTTGTGCAGGATGCTATCCTACAAGCATACTTTTGCCATTGGTTCCTTTATTGAGGAAAGGAATTATTTCAGGAAACAATATCGTAATTAATAGTTACAGTGCTGTTAGCGGCGCAGGTAAAAAAGTAGATTTAAACTTTCTTTACTGCGAACGTAACGAGAGCGCAAAAGGCTATGGATTTGTTAATCATAGGCACCTTTCTGAAATTGAAGAACAATTAGGTATTGCTGCAAAGAAAGATGTTATTGTTCAATTTAATCCTCATCTATGCCCGATGAACAGAGGCATTTCTACTACGATTACTCTTCCTGCAAATGATTCTTCTTTAGAAGATGTTTATGCTTGTTGGAATGAAATCTATAAAGGTAAGCCTTTTGTCAAAATTTTAGAATCAGGTAATTATCCAGACACAGCTTATGTTGCAAATACCAATCGCTGTGATATCTCTTGCAGATACGATGCTCGTACAAAAAACTTCATCATATCTTCTGTTATAGATAATTTGGTCAAGGGCGCAAGTGGTCAGGCGGTGCAGATAATGAATCTTATTTACAATTTCGATGAAAGGGCAGGTTTGCTTTAAAAAATGAAATACGAATTGATTGTTTCAGAAGATAGTCACGGACTATGCGATGTTAAAGGTTTTCAATTAGCAGGGGTATCTTGCGACATAAGAAATAAAAATAATGATAGGCTAGATTTGGCTCTGATAAAGAGTTGTGTGCCAGCTACTGCTGCGGGAGTTTTTACTACTAACGATGTAAAAGCAGCTCCTGTTTTGGTAGATGTTGAACATCTTTGGAAGTCTCCAACCATAAGCGCAGTTGTCGCGAACAGTGGTAATGCAAATGCTTGTACTGGCGAGCGTGGTCTTAAAGACTCTAGGGAAATGTGCTCTTTAGTTGCAAAAAAATTGAAGACAAAAGAAAGCGAAATTTTGGTTTGTTCAACAGGTAGAATAGGCGAATTTATGCCTATGGAAAAAATCTCAAAAGGTATAAATAAAGCTTTTGAAGTTTTGTCTGATTCTAAAGAACAAAGCGTAAATGCATCCGAAGCAATTTTGACTTCTGATACTCGTAAAAAAACAATTTCAGTAAAAGTAAAATGCGGTAAACAAGAGTTTAATATCGCAGGTATGGCTAAGGGCGCAGGTATGATTGAGCCTAATATGGCTACTATGCTTTGCTTTATTGCAAGCGATGTAAAAATTTCTCAACAACTCTTGAAATCTTGCTTGGCGAAATCTGTAGGAATGACTTTTAATTGCATTACAGTCGATGGCGATATGAGTACTAACGATACGGTTTTGGTTCTTTGCAACGGAGAATCAGGAGTCGAAATTACTGAGCAAAATAAATCTTTGTTTGAGGCATTTTCAAAAGCTCTTGAAAAGGTTTGCGCATACTTGGCACGTCATATCGTAGCAGATGGCGAGCGCATTACTAAAGTTGTTCAGGTCAATATTTTGTCTGCTAGAGACGAAGCTCAGGCAGAAAAAGTTGCAAAGGCAATTGCAAATTCTTTATTAGTTAAGTCGTCTTGGTACGGCTCAGACCCAAACTGGGGCAGACTTGCAGATGCGGCAGGTTATGCACGCACAGGAATTGTCTTTGAAAAAATGGATTTAAATTATGATGGAATTGAAGTCTTGAATCAAGGCTCTGTCGTAGAAAAAAATAAAGAGCTTTGGAAAAAAGCTGTGGCAAAAAAAGAATTTGTCATAAATATAAATCTCAATTTGGGCAAAGCTTCTTGGACTGTTCTTACTACAGATCTCTCTGAAGGATATGTCGATTTCAATAAAGGTGAATAAATGGATATTTCTGAAATTACAAAAAAAGCAGGCATATTAATAGAAGCTCTGCCATACATTCAAAGATTTAGAGGCTCAACCTTCGTAGTAAAATACGGCGGCGCTTTTATGGACGACCCTAATTTAGAAGTTCGTAATCGTGTGGCTCAAGATATTTCTTTTTTGGCTGCTGTTGGCATAAACGTTGTTGTTGTTCACGGCGGAGGCAAGGCTATTAGCAGGGCTATGGATAGTTCTGGTTTGGTTCCTGAATTCAAAAACGGCTTGCGTGTGACAGATGAAAAAACTGTTAAGATTGTCGAGAACGTTTTAAATAACGAAATCAATGGCGAGATTTGCGAAATGCTAAAAAGCAATGGCGCAGTTGCAAATGCACTTCATGGCAACAATGTTTTTGTTTGTCAAAAGATGATGTCTAAAGATGAGCAAGGTAATTCTATCGACATTGGTTACGTTGGCGAAATAAATCTTGTTCGCGCAAAGCTTATCAAGAAAGCAATTTCTCAAGGAAATATTCCTGTTGTATCGCCTATTGCGTTGGATGAAAATCAACATCCATACAACACAAATGCAGATATCGCAGCTGCCGCAGTTGCAAGCGCATTAAAGGCTCGCAGATTAGTTTTCTTGTGCGATGTTCCAGGATTGATGCGCGACCCTAAAGACCATTCTACTTTGATTTCTTCAATTAAGATGAAAGATATCGATGCTTTGAAAAAAGAAAATATTATCAAAGGCGGAATGCTTCCTAAAGTTGATAGCGGTGTGCGTGCGCTTGAAAATGGAGTTCGCAGAGTTCACTTTATCGATGGATATATGCCACATTCACTCTTGCTAGAAATTTTCACAGACAAGGGCATTGGTACTGAAATCATTCACGACGATATGTAAAATGACAACTAAGCAAAAATACGAAAAATTTTTATTAAGCAACTATGGCGAAGCTACTATGGAGCTCGTGTCTGCAAAAGGTTCGTACGTATTTGATGAAGCAAATAAAAAGTATTTAGATTTTGGTGGCGGTATTGCTGTGATGAGTTTGGGTCATTCAAATACAAATTGGGTGAAGTCATTGACACGCCAAGCAAATACCTTAGTGCATTGCAGTAATCTTTACAGGCACCCATACGGTGCGAATTTGGCAGAATCTTTGATTGGCGAAATCGGTAAAGGTAAAATGTTTTTTTGCAATAGCGGTACCGAAGCAAATGAAGCATTAATCAAGGCTTCAAGACTTTATGGCGAAACACTTACTCCTAAAAGACACAAAGTTTTGGTTGCAATAAATTGTTTTCACGGTCGCACAATGGGTGCACTTAGTGCAACTATGCAAGAGAAAATTCAAAAGCATTTTGCGCCTTATCTTCCAGAATTTATCGGAGCAGAATTTAATAATGCGCAAGCCTTTGAAAAAATAATTTCAAATGACGATATAGCTGCTGTAATCTTAGAACCTATCCAAGGCGAGAGCGGAGTTTTACCTGCGACAAAAGATTTCTTTAAACGCGTGCGCAAGGCTTGCACAAAGCATTCTACGCTTTTGTTTTTAGATGAAGTTCAATGCGGAATTGCACGCACAGGCAAATTTTTAGCTTGCGAAAATTATGGTGTAAGTCCAGATGGCGTATCTCTTGCAAAGGGCTTAGGTGGTGGATTTCCGATTGGCGCGATGTATTTAAAAGACAACATTGCAAAACTGTTTACTCCTGGAACTCACGGAACAACTTTCGGTGGCAATCCTCTTGCTTGTGTTGTTGCAAGTGAAGTTTTGAGCGAAATTAAGAGACAAAAACTTTGTCTTAATGCAAAAACTTCTGGTGAATTTTTAATTAAAAATCTTAGTGCAATTGCAAAAAAATATCCTGAAAAAATTAAGTCTGTGCGTGGCTTAGGTCTTATGATAGGCATTTTAATTAATGAAAATTTTTTAAATGCAACTGTTATAAATAATCTGCGCAAAAACGGTTTGATTGCTGTGGGTGCAGGTTCTAACGCAGTGAGATTTTTACCTCCGTTAAATGTCAAGAAAAGTGAAATGCAAAGTGCATTAAAAATCTTTGAAAAAACTATAAAGGAATTATAATATAATGAGATCATTTTTAAAAGAGAGCGATTTTTCTAAAGACGAAGCTGAAGAAGTTTTTAGTCTTGCTCAAAAATATAAACGTACACGCTCGGCGCGTCCTTTAGATTTGTTGCGTGGTCAATCTTGGGGAATGTTGTTCTTCAAAAAAAGCACTCGCACTAGATTATCTTTTGAAGTAGGTTTGCACGAATTAGGTGCTAACAAAATTATTCTTAATTCTTCCGACTTACAATTGTCTCGTGGCGAAAGCATTGAAGACACAGCTAAAGTTATGAGTCGTTATTTAGATGGCTTAGTGATTCGCGCTTATGGTCACGATGTTGTGGAAGATTTTGCTAAGTATAGTTCTTTGCCTATTGTAAATGCGCTTACTGATACCCTGCATCCTTGTCAGAGCTACACAGACGTTTTCACTATGATGGAATATTTTTCAAAAGATGATTATGTTTCATTAGATTCTATCAAGGGTAAAAAATTTGCGTTCTTTGGTGATACAGACTGCAATATGTCTTACTCATTGGCTCTTGCTGGGGCGATGTTTGATTTTGATGTGACTCTTTGTGGACCTGAAAGTTGCAATCCATCTAAGGCTTTAGACAAACTTTTGGAAGAATCAAAACTACAAAAGAGCTACACATTTATTAGCGATGCAAAACTTGCTGCGAAGAATGCAGACGTTATTTACACAGACGTTTGGGTAAGTATGGGTAAGGAAGATGAGATTGAATCTCGCAAAAAATTATTTGCTCCTTATCAAGTCAACTCAAACATTATGGCGTGCGCGAAAGACGAAGCTTTGTTTATGCACTGTTTGCCAGCTCACGCGGGCGAAGAAGTAACGCAAGAAGTTTTAAATTCAAAGGCGAGCATCATTTTCGACGAAGCTGAAAACAGACTTCACGTTCAAAAAGCAATAATTTCAAAATTAGTAAAAAGTTAAAATTATGAAAATCATATTAGCATATTCAGGTGGTTTAGATACATCCGTAATAGTCAAGTGGCTAAAAGAAGAGTTTAAGGCTGAGATAGTCACTTTTGCAGCAGACGTAGGTCAAGAAGAAGAGCTTGATGGTTTGCCAGAAAAAGCGAAACAAACAGGAGCAGTGGCTCACTACACTCTTGATTTGGTAGAAGAATTTGCGAGAGATTTTATTTATCCAATGATTCGCGCTAATGCAATTTACGAGGGTCAATACTATTTGGGTACTTCCATTGCGCGTCCTTTGATTGCTAAGGCTCAAATCGAAATTGCGAAAAAAGAAAACGCAACTTGTGTGGCTCACGGCGCAACAGGCAAGGGCAATGACCAATGTCGCTTTGAGTTAACTTATGCTGCCTTAGCTCCTGATTTCAAAATCATTTCTCCTTGGCGTATTGAAAAATTCCGCAAAGAATTTCCAGGTCGTACAGAGATGATTAACTACTGCAAAGAACATAACATTAATGTTGAAGCTTCTGCTAAGAAACCTTACTCGATGGATAGAAATCTTCTTCATATTTCCTACGAAGCAGGAATTTTAGAAGATCCTTGGTTTGACCCAACTACTCCTGAAAACAAGGCTATGTTCAAGCTCACTAAGGATCCCTGTGATGCGCCTAACGAGCCTGAGTACATTGAGTTAGAATTCGTCAAGGGCGATTGTGTTTCTATCAACGGCAAAAAAATGACTCCTGCTGGAATTTTGAAGGAGCTTAATGCTCTTGGTGGCAAGCACGGTATTGGTCGTGTTGACTTGGTTGAAAATCGCTTCGTCGGTATGAAGAGTCGTGGCGTTTATGAAACTCCAGGTGGCACTATCTTGATGAATGGTCATAGACAGATGGAGTCTCTTACTATGG
>JGI994J12354_10001804_pt1 | contig 21462 bp, 18 predicted proteins | sample IntmicLarv3ML3BL_FD_12354 | JGI IMG/M metagenome (IMG submission 12354) | reverse complement strand
CTGGCTGGCGAACCTTCCATGAACGCATATGGCAGCAGCACCGTTTGCCTCTGCGATTCGGGCAACCTCTACTGCATTGGCATTATTTTCATCTACACCCTTGCGGATTTTAACCGTAACAGGCTTTGAAGATGCCTTGCTTACTTTATTAACAATCCTGCCGATTTTTTCAGGATCCTTCATAAGTGCCGAACCATCGCCGTTGCCAACGATTTTTTTAGCGGGGCAGCCCATGTTAATATCAATAATATCAACGGGATAGTCATTAAGCCGCCGAGCCGTTTCCGCCAGCACATCTTCATCGCTGCCGAAAATCTGTATAGCCTTCACCTTTTCATGAGGGTGAATTTCAAGCAGTGCCGCCGTATTTTTGTTATTATAGCTCAAGCCCTTAGCACTTATCATTTCCGTATAAGTCAAGCCGCAGCCAAACAAAGCGCAAATGCCGCGGAATGTCATATCAGTCACTCCCGCCATAGGCGCCAGGAAAGCATTGCTCTCAATTTCAACCTGTCCGATTTTAACCGTCAAGGCTGTCATCCTCCAATAATCTTTTTTGAACATCCTCAGGTTTTACGCCCAGTATGAAAACCAAATACCACATTTTAAGGGAAATAAATAAATCCCGGCGCTCTCTTGTCAGCTTTCCTATATCGAGGCTTGCGCCGATTTCATCATAATTAATATCCCACTCCTCTGCCACTGTTTTGAAATATACATCGCCGTTTTCCCTGAAATTTACAGAAAAAACGCAGTGGAGCTTGGCTGAATAAAATGTGCAAATCTGCTTAATTTCTTCCTTCACAGCTTCCGGCAAGGCGGCGAAAAATGAATTATAATAATAAGTAGTATTATAAACCGATGCCATGCCGATTGTTGTTTTATCGCTATTTTTCTCATTATCCAAAAAAATCACCCCTGAACAAATAATTAAATCCAGAAATACTTTTCGCTTTTTGCAGAAAAAGTTCGAAATATGTAGGTTCTCCGCTAACTTTCCCTTTGATCTTAGGAGTGCGGGAAACGAACCTATACACCATAGATATGCGGTATGGTTCTTTTTAGAAATACTACGAAGAACGATTTTTTCCGTATCAAGTTAATTTTCACACACAGCTTTTAAGTCAGTGCGAGGAGAGACTTTGAAGGCGTGGTGGCCCACGCCAAGAAGCATCGACGACGCAATTACTAAAAGGTGAAAGTGAAAACTGCACGGGGCTCGTATCCCGTGCTCCTAGCCGCCGGGGAGTAATCATTAAATATATCCGTAAATACCCCTGACAGAAACCTCGCCTGATTCTATTATCCTCTTTTCTCCGCCCTCTGTCACTACCTCAAGAGCTCCGTTATCTCCTATGCCAATGGCTCCGGCAACATAGCTTGTGCCGTTTTCATGTATTGTTACGGTTTTGCCTATATTTACGCAAAGGCGCCTGTATTCATCTATAAACGAAGAAATTCCTGCTTTTACAAATCCACCATAATATTCATCAAACAAGCTGATTACTCGCTTTATTATATCGGCCCTTTTGTATTGCCTGCCGTTTTCCAGATATAAAGATGTGGCTTTATCAGCAAGCTCAGGAGGAAAATCCTCCCTATTTACATTAATTCCTATGCCCACCGCCGCATAATCAAGGGATTTTCCTTTAAAGGCAGATTCGGTCAATATGCCGCAAATTTTCTTCCCATTAATTACAACATCATTAGGCCATTTTATCCCTGCTTTTTTTTCGGATATTTCATTAACTGCCCTTGCTGTGCAAATGCCTGCCAAAAGCGTGAGCCTTGCGGCATTTTCCCCTGAAATATCAGGGCGCAGCAGTATTGTCATATAAATATCCTTACCTGATCCGGCGCCATCCCAGCTGCGGCCTAAGCGCCCTTTTCCGGCCACCTGCTCTCCTGCGATAACCACAGTGCCCGAAAGCGCACCTTGGGCAGCCAGCTCCTTGGCATGATCATTGGTTGAGCCTACCGATTCAAGAAAAACAATATTCCTGCCCACGTGAGATGGTTTGAAATTTTCAAAGTCCTCTGCCGAGAGAATGAAGCTGCTACCCATTTAATTCCTCCTCCAGCAAATTATACAGAGTCGGATTTATATTGTAGGCCTGCGCCATTTTTCTGTAATCCTCCAGCTTTTTAATATCAGGCTCCCGCCTTGTTCTAACGGCCTTAATCATTATATTCTTAGGCGTATGCTCCATATCAATAAATTCCATTATGCTGACTTTATAGCCGGCGCTTTCCAATAACTGGCCTCTTGCGGCATCCGTTAAAAGGGCAGAGAAGCGCTCTTTCAATATTCCATGCTTGAGCATAGGCGAAAGCACATCATTTTCCACCTGTTTAAAAAGCTCATGCTGGCAGCAGGGTACGCTTAATATGATTTTAACATTATTTTTGGCGGCATAGCCAAGGGCAAAATCCGTAGCCGTATCGCAGGCGTGTAGAGTCACCATCATCTGGCATTTTTGCTCCGTTTCAAAACGGCTTACATCCCCTGCGAAAAATTTCAAATTATCAAAGCCGCATTTTTCCGCCAATTGATTGCAGTATTCCACCACATCTTCTTTTAAATCAATGCCTGTAATTTTGATATTTTTATTTAAAACCATATTTAAATAATAGTATAAAGCAAAAGTCAGATAGCTTTTTCCGCAGCCGAAATCGAGAATATGTGCGCCTTCATCAATATTCGCCGAAACCGATTCCACAATCTCAATAAATTTATTAATCTGGCGAAATTTTTTCTGCTTATCGGCGAGAATTTTGCCGTCCTTATTCATAAGCCCAAGCTGAATAAGCATATCCAGCGGCCGGCTTTCCTTAAAGGCATAATTCTTCTGCCTGTTATGGCTTTTAGTTTTCTCCGCAGATGTTGAAGCGGCAGACTCCATAACTTTAAAATTGCCCTTTTTATTCATAAGGATTTTAGCCGATTTATCCTCACATTCAATTTCCCACTGCTTATAACCCTCTGTCAATAGCTCTTCAATTTGCTTTTGAATATCACCCATATTTATTGCGTTAAAATGGAAAACCTTATTATCCGTATAAAAAGAAAACTGCAAAGCCTCCTCTCCTTTAAGAAGAACAGGCAGAGCCTCAACTTTTTTATACCTGCAAGCAGAGCGCAAAGGGCCTGAAACAATCATCCGCCTAACACCCGCTGATATAAAGCTCATTATACTATCGGTTGCAGTTTTTTCTCCGTTTTCCATAGTTTACCTCTTTCAATAAGCCTACTTTTCCAGAGCGTAATATCTCTTATAAAAAATCAGCAACTACAAATATACATCCGGCCTATTTTTCATCTATATAGCTTTCGCCCACTCTGCGGCCTATATATTTCCACACTGTAACAATCATAACAGTTTGAATAGGTACCATTATTACAGATTTAAGCAGCCTCGCGGGGAAAAGCGCCATATATCCCTGCCCGAGCAAATCTATGAGCCAATATGTATTTACAATAGCACCCAGCACTATTTGGCAAATAATTACGGCAACAAGCATTGAAACCGTTTTAACGCCGAACTTTTTAGCAATAAGCCCATAGGTTACTCCGCCCAGAAATGTTGTAAGTCCAAATCCGAAATGATATGCCCCCTGACCTCCGGGAGCAATCAGCATACCCAGAAAATCAGCGATAAAGGCCGACAAACCGCCTGTCAGCGGCCCAAATATAATTGAGCATATTGACACAGGTACGAAAGTAAAGCTCACCCTAATATTGCCTAAATTAACCAGAGGCACAAATCTTTCCAGAACAATCTGCATTGCAATAAGAAGTGACACCATTACCATTTTTTTAGTTGTAAAAACTCTTTTAGACACAAAAAATTCCTCCTTTTAAGATGTACGGCAAAAGAAATGAGTTCTGGATATTGCCTGTTATACAGGTAATATTAACTCATTTATGCCACTGAAGGAATTTTCAAAAGCTGTAATATTCAGCTAATATTTCTGGCAGTGGCAGCGGAAGCGAAAACCTATCGCAAGCTCTCATAAGGCTTTTATTGCTTTAAGGAGCTTTTCGTCCAACGGCAACTTCCCATCCGTTTGGCACTATACGCAGTGTTTTCTACTCTGCACATAAATCTTATTATAATTTTTTTTGAAACGCTGTGTTGCTTTGTTATATATATTTATTCCATTACTGCTATTTTAATCCGAAATAATCTCTCACATATCCAATATAATAAAGGGAGCCAAAAACGCAAACAATATCATCGCCCTCTCCTGTTGCAAGGGCATATTCCAGCGCGGCATTAACATTCTCTTTCGCCGTCACATCATTATGGTAAGCCCTGAGATAATTCTTAAGCTCTTCCCCCGGCAATGCTCTGGGGCTGTCAGGCGTAAGCGTTATAAAGCGCTTTGCCATAGGTATGAAGGACTCCAGCATGGCGCCGTATTCTTTATCTGCAAGAAAGCCGCATATAAATGTAATTTTCTTTTCGCCGAAATAATGCTTCAGCCCTTTTGAAAAGCCCCGCGCACCCTCAAAATTATGGGCACCGTCTATAATAACCATGGGGCTTCTGTTTACAATTTCAAACCGCCCGGCCCAGTGGGCTTCGTAAAGTCCTGCACGCATAATTTCTTCACTTATTTTATAGCCCTTGGCATTAAGCACATTACATACCATAACCGCAAGGGAAGCATTATATACCTGATGGGAGCCGAGTAGTTTTATTTCCAACCCCTTGTAATTTCCAAAATCAAAAACCGTACCGTCTATAGTTTCCGATACAACATGAACATCTTCATAAAACAGCTTTTCCAAAACGGCATTTTGCGCCTTAGCTGTTTTATCGAAAACCGTCATAGCCTCATCCACCTGAGGATATAGTACGGCATATCCGTTTTTCTTAATTATTCCGGCTTTTTTCTCCGCTATTTCAGTTAAAGTATTGCCGAGATACTGCATATGGTCAAAGCCGATTGTGGTGATTACAGACACAATGCTGTCTTCATCCTCTATAATATTTGTTGAATCAATAACGCCGCCCATGCCGACCTCCAACACAATTATATCGCAATTATGCTTTTTATAATGGAGCATAGCCATAGCCGTTACTATTTCAAACTCTGTAGGATGGTCATCCAGCTCTTTTTCCATTATGCCGATGGCATCTTTTATTTTCAAAATATTTTCAACAATTTCATCATCTGAAATTTCTTCCTGTCCAATGCGGATACGCTCAGAAAATCTCTGCAAAAACGGTGAAACAAATACACCTGTTTTATACCCTGCCTTATCCAAAACGGAGGATATATACGCTGTAAGAGAGCCCTTGCCGTTTGTGCCTGCAATATGCACAAATTTCAACCCCTTTTGGGGATTGCCTAAAATCTCCAAAAGCCGCTCTATACGTTCCAGCCCGGCCTTGGAGCCAAATTTATATGTTCCTGCTATATAGCTCATGGCCTCTTTATAATCCATATAAATCCCAGCTTTCTTTATTACTTGGATTCCTCTTCTTTATTTACATTTACTTTAACAGCCGCAAAAGCATTATCGGCTGTGCCGGTTAGCTTAACCCTGCATATTTCTTGTACTGTATCACCAATAAAAGGAAATGTCAAAAAACTGCCTTTTTCCAATTTTTCTTCAAATGCACCGCTGCCTAAATTAATCTCCGCCATGCAATCGCAAAGCATGTAAAAGCCGAAAAACCCGGAGGTTCTTAAACTTTCCACATATCCGCTTTTAACAATGTCAATATTGCCTGAAAAATTCTCTGCCAGCATCAAATTAAAATCCGTACATTTCCCGTGGGATTTTGTAACCCAATCCCCATGGAAAAAGTCTTTTTGAAAAGGCTTTAATTGAATTTCATGATGGTTTTCATGTATTAAATACATACTGCCTTCAAGGGGCATTATATGCCGCTTAAATCCCGGAAGCTGAGTAAATGCCGATTCCTCATCCTCAACAACCGCTGTGGATATTCTAAAATCAAATTTACGCCCGGCATAAAGGGCGTTTTCGGGATATATATAAATTTCCGTAGTTGTGCCGCCTGACCAGAGAGAGGTTTTCAAACTTTCCTTTTTCTTAATTTCATAAACCAAAGGCAATTTAATACCCTCCTTCTTTTTTAGCCGCTGTTTAAAACACACCTGCCAAATCATTATAGCATAAATTTGACAGGTGCATATTTAAACTATTCTTCCGTCATAATTCAGATTTTACAGTCCGGCCTTTATCTGCTCATAAATAGAATCCGCCAACGGCAGAGCCTTTTCAAGCAATGCCTCGCCTTTTTCCTTATATTCTTTTACAAAATTCTCATCCTTAATGCCGCCGATGTTAATGAGAACATTAAGCCAAGCGCCTTGTATGCCTGACCGGAGCATGAGAGCCGCAACACCCAGATCGCTTGCCGCAGATATGTTTGACTTGCCTATACATGCCTGCGTCACTTCAAGCGCGTCCAAAGAAAGCACCATAATTTCCAAAGGCACTACAGAGCAGGCTTTTAAAGCAGCCTGCATAGCTTCTCGCCTTGCGGCCTTTTCTTCATCTGTTTCTTTCGCCATTTTGAAAACAGCTTCCATCTGGCCGAAAATTTCCGTATCTCTATCCATGCAGTCTATAAGTTTAGCCCTTAAGCCTTCGGCTTTGCTGAGAGTTTCAGCCGTAAGCTCGGCATACTCGGCATATTTTGCCTTGCCCTCGGTTAAAGAAGCAACCATATTAGTCAGCGCTATCCCCAAAGAAGATGCCAGCGCCGCAACAGAGCCGCCGCCCGGTGCAGGCGCATCAGATGCAAGCATTTTGGAAAATTCCATATTTGTCATTTCAGATAATTTCATTATAAGTCCTCCTTGTTTACACTAAAAGCATGCCCGCCGGATTTGAAATCCATTTGTTGTACCATATATTGCATTGGCATGAGCGCTTATGAGCCGTAAGCGCTCATGCCGCTTTAAATTAAATCCTAGAACAAGCCTGAAATAACGCCGTTGGTATCCACATCAATTTTTTCAGCAGAAGGCACCTTAGGTAAGCCCGGCATTGTCATAATATCGCCTGATATGGCAACCACAAAGCCCGCGCCTGCTGAAAGGCGAATTTGCCTGATTGTTATTTCAAAATTCTCAGGTGCGCAAAGGAGTTTCGCATTATCGGAGAAAGAATATTGGGTTTTAGCCACGCAAATCGGTAAATCTCCATAGCCCATCTCTTCAATCTCTGCGATTGTTTTAAGAGTTCCCGCGCCGAAATTAATGCCCTTAGCTCCATATATTTTTTGAGCGATGGCAACTATTTTTTCTCTCAAAGGAGCTTCCGATTCGTAAACGAAATTGAAATTGCTTGATTTTTCAATGGCCTGTAAAACTTTCTCAGCCAAAGCAATGCCGCCTTCTCCGCCTTTGCCGAAAACCTCTGACAAAGCAGCTTCCGCGCCTAATTCGTGGCATTTATCCAATACGAAATTCAGCTCCGCTTCTGTATCTGTAGGGAAGCGGTTAAGAGCCACAACAGCAGGCAAACCGAAAACCTCCGTAACATTTCTTATATGCTTTTCAAGGTTAGCAAAGCCTTTTTCTAACTTATCAAGGCTTTCTACGCCCCATTCTTCCTTAGTTGCGCCTCCGTGATGTTTAAGAGCGCGAACTGTTGCAACTATAACAACAGCTGAAGGTCTGATGCCTGTTTTGCGGCATTTAATATCAAGGAATTTTTCAGCTCCCAAATCAGCGCCAAAACCTGCTTCAGTTACAACATAATCCCCTAATTTCATACCCATTTTCGTAGCTACAACAGAGTTGCAGCCGTGAGCTATATTGGCAAACGGGCCGCCGTGGATAAATGCCGGTGTATGTTCGAGAGTTTGCACAAGGTTAGGGTCAAAAGCCTCTTTTAACAATGCCGTTAAAGCGCCCTGAGCATTAATATCCGCACAGGTAACCGGTTTATTGTCAAAGCTGTAGGCAACTACCATTTTTGAAAGTTTCTCTTTTAAATCAACAAGGTCTGTAGCAAGGCAGAATACCGCCATAATTTCAGAAGCAACTGTTATATCAAAGCCGTCTTCTCTCGGCATACCGTTGGTTTTGCCGCCAAGTCCGTCAACAATAGAGCGAAGCTGCCTGTCATTCATATCAACAGCCCTTCTCCATGTTACTCTTCTTGGGTCAATATTAAGCACATTACCTTGGAATATATGATTATCTACCATAGCCGCAAGAAGATTGTTGGCCGCACCGATTGCATGGAGATCGCCTGTAAAGTGAAGATTAATATCCTCCATAGGCACAACCTGAGCATAGCCTCCGCCTGCCGCTCCGCCTTTTACGCCGAAAACAGGGCCTAAAGAAGGCTCTCTCAGGCAGATAACTGTTTTTTTGCCCAGCTTGCTCATAGCATCACCAAGGCCGACTGTTGTTGTTGTTTTGCCTTCTCCCGCAGGAGTTGGGCTGATTGCGGTTACTAAAACCACTTTAGCATCGGGCTTGCCTTCCATTTCCTTCAAAAGCCTATGGTCAACCTTTGCTTTATACTTGCCGTAATTGGAAATCTTTTCTTCATTAAGGCCCAGTTTTGCCGCAATTTCTTCCACTCTGTCCATTTTAGATTCTTGAGCGATTTCAATATCAGTTTTCATATATTTTACCCTCCGTTAAAAAATATTTGTATATGCTTTTGATAAAAATAATTAATATAAAACTGCTTATTCAGCCTTATACCAGCTGTTTTCCGTTTTTAAAAACATGCTTAGCTTGATTATTGCCGTATCTGTAGAAAATATAATTCAAATCCGGCGCATCCCATATTACTAAATCGGCTTTCTTGCCAAGCTCAATCGTGCCGGTTTCTTCCGCCATGCCGATTGCCGCAGCTGCGTTAATAGTGACTGCCGCAAGGGCCTCTTCCGGTGTCAGCTTATAGCGCAAACATGCCAGATTCATTGCAAATTGCAAGCTGTAGCTTGGGCTTGAACCGGGGTTGAAATCGCTGGCTATTGCAATTGCCATGCCTTTTTCAACCATATATCTTGCGCGGGCAAAAGGCTTGTCCAAATAAAAGCTCGTAGCCGGAAGCAAAACTCCTATAACGCCGTTTTCCGCCATAAGACTGATGCCTTCATCTGTGGCGGCTATTAAATGCTCCGCCGAATGGCATTTTATGCGGCCTGCCAGTTCTCCGCCGCCTACCGGCTCAATTTCATCCGCGTGGATTTTGAGCTCCAACCCATGCTCCCTAGCCCGAAGAAGCAGCTTTTCGGAAAGGGCGGCATCAAAAACTCCGTTTTCACAAAACACATCACAGTATTTAGCGAGGCCGTTTTTCACAGCCTCAGGCATTACCTTTTCACAAACAAAATCTATATATTCATCAGGTTTCCCCTTATACTCAGAAGGAGTTGCATGGGCACCCATAAAAGTCGGAACAAAATCCAGCTCACTATCTTTATTGAGCTTTTCCACCACCCGGAGCTGCTTTAATTCATCCTCCACATTGAGCCCGTATCCGCTTTTAGCTTCAATTGTAGTAACGCCATGGGCTAGCATAGACATGCTCAGCTTAAGCGCCTTTTCATAAAGCTCATCAAAGCCCGCAGCCCTTGTAGCGCGAACTGTTGACAATATCCCGCCGCCTGCGTTTAAAATATCCAAATACCCTGCGCCCTTGAGCTTAAGCTCCATTTCATGCTGGCGCCATCCTCCGAAAACCAAATGAGTATGCGCATCCACAAGCCCCGGGGTAACCAAAGCTCCGCCTGCATCAAAAATATGCTCTGCTTCCGGCGCTTCTTCCTTGGAACCAATGTATTCTATTATTCCGCCGCTAATACCTACGGCACAGTTTTCAGTGGTTTCAACTTTGACCATATCGTTGCCTCTAAGTGCAAACCTGCCTTTTGCCGTAGACATAACGCCGATATTTTCAATCAACAAATCCACCGGCTTCACCACCTCCAGAACTAATAATTTTTACCTTATACAGAATTCCTCCCATGTTATTGTAGCTCATCTATTTTTTTTTCGCAAGTCAATATACTATAAAGATAACATGTGAAACATAAAGCTGAAAAAACTGAAAAAACCGCCATAAACAACGCAAAACAGCTGTTTATGGCGAATCGGAAATTTTTTTGTATTAAACATCTCAATACGCCAATCATAAAATAATATATGAATATACTTAACTGCTGCGCCCGGCCGGGAACAAGTTTTAACAAGCAGAGCCCCGCATTGCGGGGCTCTTTTATACTTAAATATACTTTCATATATTTTGTTTTTTTATGGAGCTAATATACTATTGTTTCACGATTTTTTATAACAAAAATAATATGGCGGCAAGCTCTTCTATATTTCAACCGGAAACTGCGAAATTTTTATCGCAGGCTATGCTTATGATATTTGCCAGCCCAGTATCTGCCTGCATTTGGGCCTTCTTCCCAAAAACAGCTCTTTCAACACCACGCTCTCAAACAGAGCCTTGAGCAAACCGTACCTGCTCCATGAAATCCTCTGCGCCTCTGTATCTTGCAAAATTTCTTCAATCTCAGGGATTTGGATTGCCGCTTTCTTCAGCGCCAGCGCCGCGAGCTTTTCTATAAACTCCCGCTCCGGGCTTACATTCATTATCGGGCTGCCCTCATAGGCAAACTCATTAAGCGCCTGATCTATAAAGGGCTGTATGCGCCCGCTTATTTCACATGCCAAATTTTTCATACAATTCAAGTCTCTGTCAAACAAATCACTCTCAAACAAATCAGAAGCTGAGCTTTGATTATGAGCTTCATTTTCGTTTGAAAAACCTTCTTCCTCTTCTCTTGTCCCCAGTCTGATGCTTGCCATTTCAAATTTCGGCATAACAGCTTCAAGCTGACTATATTCCTCAAGTTTTTGCTCTGCCGGCCCCGGGTCAAAGCCGTATTCCCTGCCGCCAAGCCCCGTTGCTTTCTCCAAATCCTCCAAAGTATAATTGGGCCAGCCTTTTCCTATTTCGTAGCTTAATTTATCCTCCTGGTTCTTATTCAAAGCAATATATTGGCTGATTTCCGCCTCAAAATTTTCATTATTACCGTCATAATAAAACATTTAATCCCTCCGCCATGCCTATTCTTATGATGTAATATATGCCGGATAAATTAAAAAGTGATAGGCATGAAAGGTGGATGTTCATGAATTAGGCATCAATAAACCGAATATTCAGCCCGCGCTCATTGGCCATGTCAATAGTTTGACTCGTTCCGCCGTATCTGCCGTTGAAAACCGCAATAAGCCTTGATGATCTTTGCACCATAAAGGCATTTCGCATACGCATACAGCCGTTATAATAAGGTTGCCTGCTAGTTCTGATAACGGCATCCACATTATCCAGCAAATATGCGTACATAGCCTTGTCTTTCTTGCTCCAACGGCTTTCCTGCCCTATACAGGGTATAGCCAGCTCAATACGCAAAAAAGGATACTGCTTTTTATATTCCAAAACATTAAGCGCCGCCCATGTATCCACACCCAAGGCACCTCCTGAAATAAAAACCGTATATCCGTCTTCCACAGCCAGCTCAATTTCTTCCATAAGGCGGGCCTTAATAATTTTGGCTCCCTCCGCCTCTTCATCAAATTTAAAACTGAGATGCTGGGGTCTGTGGCCGGTGAACGCACAGGTTACAGGCTTCATGGCAGGCCAGTTTTCAGGGGAATTATTGTAGGCTGAATCGCCGTATTCATGGAAAAATAAAGGAATATTCATGGGGCACCTTTTTCTGTTAAGTAATGATGATAATTTTAACATATATGCAAAAATATGAAAAGCAAACAGCTTTTAAATTTAGCGCAATTGCCGTATAATACATAATAAAACCTTATGTTATTCTCCAAGGAGATGAGAAAATGCTGGTGCTAACATCTAACGGGCTTTCTTCACAATCTGTCAAAGACAAGCTGGCCCACAGCCTTTCCGGCTGCAAAGAAGCGGTTATTGTCACCACCGCCTCTGTCGGGTATAAGGAAAATGACTGGAATATCCCAAGACTCAAAGAAGAACTGTTTTCTCTGGGGCTTGGTATTGATTTTTTTGATTTCGATACAGATGATCCTGCTTTGCTGTTGAAATGCGATGTTGTTGAACTAATCGGAGGCAACCCTTTTTATTTGCTTAATTCAATGAAAAAATCCCATTGCGGCAGCATTTTGAAAAAATTAGTTCAAACTAAAGTTTTAATCGGCATAAGCGCCGGAGCAATCGTTTTACAGAACAACATAAACTTAATTGCCGGGTACAGCCCTGAAATGAATGAAAATATTAATCTTTCCGATTTAAGCGGATTTTCATTGACGGATATTGAAATTCTTCCGCACTACAGCAGGTTCCTTGACCGTTTTGAAAATTTTGAAGAAATTGCAAGCCAATACGAAAAAAAGGAAAACCGCAAAGTTATAAGATTAGATGACGGGCAAGCTGTATTTATCAAAAACGGGCATTGCGATATTATCTAAAAAAAGGTAGTGTAAGCTACCTTTTTTTAGCATTTATATTTACGAAACCTGCTCAAACTGGCTATTATAAAGCTCCGCATAGAAGCCCTGCTTTTCCAGAAGCTCAACATGGCTGCCCTGCTCAACAATATCGCCGTTTTTCATAACAAGTATCAAATCGGCATCCCGTATGGTGGAGAGCCTGTGGGCTATAACAAAGCTGGTTTTACCCTCCATGAGCTTATCCATGGCTTTTTGTATCAAAATCTCTGTTCGCGTATCTACTGAGGCGGTTGCCTCGTCTAAAATAAGTATTTTTGGCTTTGATAAAAATGCGCGGGCTATGGTCAAAAGCTGCTTTTGCCCTTGGGATATATTGCCGGATTCCTCATCTATCACATAATCATAGCCTCCGGGCAAGGTTTTAATATAACGGTGAATATTGGCGGCTTTGGCGGCGTTTATAACATCTTCATCCGTTGCATTTTCCGCCGAAAAGCGAATATTATCCTTCACCGATCCCGAAAACAGCCAAGTATCCTGCAAAACCATGCCGAAAGCGTCTCTCACGCTATTCCTGTCCACCTCTGATATATTAGTGCCATCTATATAAATTGAACCTGAATTAAGCTCATAAAAGCGCATCAGCAGCTTAACTATGGTGGTTTTGCCCGCTCCCGTAGGGCCGACGATAGCCACAGTTTGCCCCGGCTTTATTTTTACGTAGAAATTGTTTATAACAGGAGTTTCAGGGTCGTAGCCAAAGTTGACATTTTCAAACACAACCTCGCCCTTTATATTTTCCGAAAGCTGCGATTTACCGCTTTCATCGGCTTCCTCCGCTTCTTCAAGAAATTCAAAAACCCGCTCCGCCGCGGCCGCAGTGGATTGGAGCACATTGGATATTTGCGCAAGCTGCGCCACAGGCTGGGTAAAGTTTCTCATATACTGGGTGAATGAAACCATTGAGCCTACGGTCATTTTCCCCGAAAGCACCTGAAAACCGCCGGCTATGCAAACCGCCACATAAGCCAGATTGCCGATAAGCCCCATAACAGGCTGCATAAGCCCTGATAGGAAATTGCTTTTCCACGCATTATCGTATAACTTATGGTTCAGCTCATTATAGCTTGATATAATGCTTTCTTCCGCGGCAAAGGATTTTATTATCATATGGCCGGAAAAAGATTCCTCCACATGGCCGTTAACTTTGCCAAGGTATTCCTGCTGATTTTTAAATAGCTTTTGAGAGCGCTTAATAACCTGCGCTGCGAAAAACGGCGCAAGGAACATAGCCGCAATGGCTATCAGAGTAACCAGCGGGCTGATTAAAAGCATCGCTACGAAAAAGCCCGTAACATTTGCAACTGATGTTAAAATCTGCGGCAAGCTCTGGTTTAGGGATTGATTTATTGTATCCACATCATTTGTTACGCGGCTTAAAACATCTCCATGGCTGACTTTATCAAAATATGCCAGCGGCAGGCGGTTGATTTTGGCGGAAATCTTTCCCCGCATTTCATAGCTTATGCCTGACGAAACGGCTGAAACCACATAGGTCTGCAAATAAGAAAAAACGGAGGAAAATATATATACTCCCAAAAGCATTGCAAGTGTATTGAAAAGTCTCCCATAATCCATGTACGTGCCTGTATTCAGAAGAGCGCCTGCGCCTTCCCCCACAATATCAATAGCTTCACCCATTATCCAGGGCCCTATTATTGTTGCAACACAGCTAAGCACGGAAAACACGGCAACGGCCGCAAGTTTCCACCTGTAATGGCTTGTTTCCGCAAGAAAGCGCCTTGTTGTTCCTTTGAAATTCTTCGCCTTTTCCCCAGTCATGCGCATTGGCCCGCCGGGTCCTCCCGGTCCTCTTCCCATACCCGGGCCTCTCCCCATCTGCGGCCTGTTCGTGCTGTTTGTTCTGTTATCCTGTGACATATTACCTGCCGCCTCCTTCACCTATTTGCGATGAAGCAATCTGCCTATATACCTCGCATGTTTCCATAAGCTCATCATGCCTGCCCTGAGCGATTATTCTGCCCTCGTCCATTACGAGAATTTTCTCGGCATTTCTGATGGTTGATATGCGCTGGGCAACTATTATTATTGTTCTGTCCCTAAGCTCTGCATTAAGGGCTTTTCTCAAATTGCTGTCTGTTTTATAATCAAGCGCCGAAAAGCTGTCATCAAATATGATTATCTCAGCAGGCTTGGCTAAAGCGCGGGCTATGGCAAGCCTTTGCCGCTGCCCGCCGGACACATTTGTTCCGCCTTGGGAAATGGAAGATTCAAACTGCCCCTCCCTCTCTGTAATAAACTCGCCGGCCTGAGCTATTTCCGCGGCTTTTTCCATGGCGGCATTATCTATATTCTCCCTATCTGAAAACTTAATATTAGATTCTATAGTTCCCGAAAACAAAATACCTTTTTGGGGAACATAAGATATTTTTTTACGTAAATGAGTCAAATCCATTTGTTTAACATCCACACCGTCAACCAAAACCGTACCCCTTGTAGCATCATAAAGCCTGGGGATTAAGTTGATAACACTGGATTTGCCGCTGCCTGTGGTTCCGATAATAGCGGTTATTTCCCCCGGGTTGGCGGTAAATGATATATCGTTTAAAACATATTCATCCGCCTCATGATAGCTGAAGCTGACATTTTTAAATTCCACAAGCCCGACTGACCTGCTGTTTTCTTTTACGGGGTTTTCAGGGTTGTTAATTGAGCTTTCGCAGCTTAAAACCTCCCGAACCCGCGTAATTGAAACCATTGCTCTCGGTATGAAAATACTTATCATGCTAATCATCATAAAAGACATTACCACATGGCGGGAATACTGGATAAACGCAACAACAGAGCCAATCTGCATGCTGCCTGCTTCAACATAGGAAGCCCCGTAATAAAGAATCGCCACAACCGCCAGATTCATAATCAAGCTCATAACAGGCCCCATAGCGCCCATGGTTCTTGTCACAAAGCGGTTTGTGCGGCTTAAGTCCTCATTCACCTCATCAAAGCGCTTTTCCGAGCGCCTTTGATTGGAAAAGGCGCGTATAACCATAATGCCTGAGAGGACTTCTCTTACGATTCTGTTGGCATTATCCGTCAGCTCCTGAATACGTTTAAAGCGCTTGGAGCTTATGCTGAATAAAACTACAACCATCATCACAATAACACCTATTGAAATGCCCAAAATCCACGTAAAATCCGACTGTGAGCCGATAACCTTCAAAATAGCGCCCACACCCATTGCAGGCGCAAAAACAACTATGCGCATTCCCATACCCATAAACATTTGCAGCTGCTGAATATCATTGGTGGAGCGGGTGATGAGAGATGCTGTGGAAAATTTGTCAAATTCCGCATTTGAAAAGCCAATAACCTTTGAGAAAACGGTTTTTCGCAAATCTCTGGCAAAGCCTGCCGCGGCTTTCGTGGAATTATATGATGCAAAAACAGCAGCACATGCGCCGAAAAGTGCAATAACAAGCATAAATCCACCATTTTTCAGCATATATTTGGTCTGCATCTCTTTTATATCCATGCCCATTTGCCCGTATTCATTTATTATATAGCTAATTGCTGCGCTTTTATCCCCTTCAAAAGCCTGTACGAAATATTTTTGAACCTCTGCAAGATTTTTCTCACCATAATCATTTATTATATATAAAGTATCATAAGAAAGCCCAGAAGAATCCAAAAAATGGCTGTTAGCCGGAGGATCTAAATAGTAATATGAGTAAATAGGGCTGCCTGCTTCAAAAAGCGCCTCCATATTCTCTTTACCCATAGCTACAGGTGCGGCATATTCAACACCGGACTGGGCTATCCCCACATCTACTATTTTTGACATATATTCCGGCAAAGACAATTCCGCAACAGCCTGAAGCATGATTACGGCAATTACCAATACTATTGGGCCTATATAGGGCTTTACATGTTTGCTAATCAATTTTATCCGCCTTTCCCTTAAGCCGCCGAAATTAATTTCTGTGGCCTGAATTTTCTGCAATTTCTAAGCAATTATAGCACCGAAATATTTAAAATTGCTTGTTTTAATTGAATTTTAATTAAGAATTTAAGCTGAATTTATCATGCCGCTTTCCATAAAAAATGCCTGCTTTTATAACAGGCATTTCCGGTTTTGCATAATAAAAATTTTCTACTGCTCATTTCCCTAGCCGGCTGTAAAGCCATAAGCATATTTTATTTTAAAAAAATCTTATTTCAATTTCAATCCTTCCAAAATTTCCTTAACCTTCGGCTTCTGTGTAGATGTTTCGGATTCCGAATAAGAGAATTCGTAATAGTCAAATTTAGAAGGAGCTCTCCTGATTTCCCTGATATATAGCCCGCGGAAATCATCAGTATTAATATAGCCCTCCAAATCCCTTATAACCTCTTTTTTAATATAATCCATGCCGCCAACGTCATTAACCTTTGCATAATCCAGTTCTTTCATAGATTCCGATATTTTAGCCTGAATAGCCGTTGTATCCAAATCCTTTTTAATCTCTTCATTAATCGCCAAGGTAAAATCTATTGTTATATCATGGGTGGACCCGTCCTCCGAAGAAACCAAGCTGCTTTCAATCCTCTGTAAATTCACCAGCTCGCTGTTGGAAGGTCCCTTGCTCTCTATGCTGGAAATCCTCATTGCGTTTGGAAAAATCAAAGAAACGTATACCAGCGCCGCCGCCAAAGCCATGAATAACACAAAAATAATTATGGCATATTTTTTGGTTGTAGCTTCATCCATATAAAGCCTTCTCTCAATTTAATATTGAAAAACCACTTTTACATTTATTTTATATAACATGGGCAAAAAAGTCAAAATAATACTTAATATATGCCCTCATATGCTTAAGAGCAGGTATTGCTCTTTTACGGTTAATAATGCGGTTATATAAACACTTTTTATAATTATAGCATATTAAGAAAAATCAGGCTATTCAAAAAATATATTTTAATATATTTTTTTACCGCAAGCAAAATTATCGTTCCTAAATGCTTTTTCTTAAACAATACCGCTTTCATCATGGCTTTATCGCGAGCTTTTCAAAAATCACTAAAAGCCGAATTTATCGATATGCGATAGAAAATTTATCAAAAAAAATCATTCCCACTATTGACAACCGTTTTTAATCGGCTAAAATATAAATAACCCGTTTAACGGAGGTTTTGTCATGGATTTAAAACCTGCATTAAAAGACGATACCGTAAAAAGCATATTGGGCAATACTTCATTGCCACTTTTAATGCTGGACCAGCATTGGCTGGCCCTTTTTCCGCGCGAGTATAAAACCGACCGTATGAAAGAATATGAAAGGCGCATAGTTGATCTTATGAAAGAAGAGGCAAGGGTGCGCAATAAAATAAATATCGCCTCTCAGAAGAAAAGTGAAGCCATTGCCAAAATCAACAGCCTTACTATAGATGCCTATACCCATGAAAGTAAAGAAGCCCAGTATGAAATCAGAAAATGCAAGGCTGTTATTCTCAGGGCAAACAGCTTTTTTGTTATGGCCGAGCGGGAAATTAATGCGATCGAGGATCGCATAGCCGGAGTAAACCGCATACTGTTGGAAGAAACTATAAAAATATGCTATTCGGTAATGATTCAGAGTAAAGAAAAAATTGAAATACTTGAGCCTAAAATCGAGAGAATGAGAGATGCTCTTAAAACCATGATTACAGATATTTCCGTTTATGAGCATAAGTATGAAAGCACCTTCAAGCTCTTAAATAAAATTGTGGGTCCTGAGATAATCGACAAGCTGGATAGTGAAGTTTGCGCGGATATGGAGAAGAAAAAATGGTTCTGGGAATAGGCTGTGACATATTGGAAATTGCAAGAATCAAAAAAGCCATTGAAAAGGATCATTTCTTAAGCCGATATTTTAGCTCTGGTGAAATCAGCCTTATACAAAAAAAAGGCGCTTCTGCCGCCGCGGGCAATTTCAGCGCAAAAGAAGCTATGGTTAAAGCTCTGGGCACAGGCTTCGGCAAAATTATGCCGAAGGATATTGAAGTTTTGCGCGGGCCTTTAGGCAAGCCTTATATTAATCTACATGGGCCGGCAAAGGAATTTTTTGATGAAATTAACGGAGGGAATATTTTTTTAAGCATCTCCCATACCGCAGACCATGCCATAGCGTATGTTGTTATAGAAAAGGTGCCAACTTGTATTAGAGCCCTTTAAGGGAGAATGGTATGAAAAAATTAGCCGCATAAATCATAGCTCCACCAACCATTCCGCATAAAAAAGCGCCATACGGCGCTTTTTATTATGTCATTCATAAAATTTAACTTTAGCCTGAGCATATTCTATATCTTCATCATCAGGGTCTATTCTAGCGGCCTTGTCAAATTTTGCAGCCGCTTTCTCATATTTCTCTTTATTAAAATACATAACGCCTATATTGTACTGAAACGCCGATCGAAACTCTTTTTTGGAGGCCTGCAAAAATGCATGAACCATACCTGCCAAGCATATTACTGTGGCTGCGAGTATCAGCGGTGTGTTAGAAATATAGAAACTCACAAGCATTACCGCAATGCCTAAAATACACAGCAATATGTTAATATTCATCTCCTTGTAATCCAAACTTACTTTACTGACTCTTTCCTCCATATTTTCAAAAGAATATTTTTTCGCCATCATGGATTCGTAGTTCTTAGGGCGCGTAACAGGCTTAGGAACCTTAACCGTTGATTTGAGCAATTCATATTCCGAAATCTGTCCTTTTTGCAGCTTAAAAAGAATATGAATTTCATTTTTCATAGGCTTGCCTTTAACGCTTTTAACCCGCTTCGATATATTGAGCAGATAATATATGCCTTCAATATACGATTCCAGCGGAGAAACCACAATGCGGTTATTTTCGCTGTCATAGCGCATATCTGTGCGCATAATATAGCCTTCTGTATCTGTAACGCTCATATTCTTAGGCGATACTGTCGTATCATCAAGAGCAATATTAAATTTTATATACCAATACACAGTTTCCAAATCGCCTGAAATATTAATATTAACCTTGTCTTTCAAGCGCGGGTCTGTTGTTGCTACTCTGATTTTGCTATCCGGCATAGGCATCTCCTTGGGCGCAAAATTACTCTGTACAATATATATCGGATAAAAGCCTCAAATCAGCCATAGCGCATACAGCAGACCGTCTTCGCTATGGCATTCCCATACGCAAAAGCCGCTGAATATAATTCAACGGCTCATTTTATTTTACTGGGCTTGCAATTCGTAAGCAATATCTCCGCCGTTAATCCTGATTCTAAGCACTCTGAAATCTGTGTTAACGCTGCTGTTCATATTAAACAAGGCGCCCAAATTTATGTAGTTAACTCCGTCCATAACTTTTGATGTGGTATTAAAGCCCGATGTTGAAATTACAAATACATTTTTGCCGGCTTTTCTCAGTTCGATTAATGCAAGCCTGAACATTTCCGCTTCCTTTTGAGTCGAATAATTTTCAGGATTTTTATCGGTCATAATAATTATATGAGTTGCCGTGGATTTTTTGGCCTCGTTCACAAATTTCCAATTACTTACGCTTGTTGATGAAAGAGAGCCCCGCCTGCCACTCATTTCTATAATGGCATAGCTTCCTGCTTGGGTAAATTTATAGCTGTCTCCCCTTTTAATGCCCGATACCGATACCACATCGGCAGGGCCTGCAAAATATGAGAAATCCGAAGTCTGCTTGAATTTTTTCAGCGCCAGCTCCTGAAGCCTGATATAGTTTTTAGGCCGCTCTTCTTCCTTGTGTATTATAATATCGCCCACAAATGTAAGGTCTATATGGCCTCTTTGCTTATCGGCAGAAAGTTTTGTTTCAAAAGGATTATTGAATTTATCCGAAACAGGAGTTTCAAAATATTCTTCATCTGCCGCATATTGAGCTTTTAAATCATCAAAATAAATGGCTTTTGCACTCGATTCACCGCTGGTTTCGGCAGACACATAGAGCCTTTCCAAACTCACCGGCTGTGCCGCGGAAGAAGGTATTTTAACGCTAAACTTGCCCCAGCCTGTAAAATTAATATTCTCCGTTATGCTGATAGTATGCTCGCGGCCTGCGGCATCTACGAGCTTAGCCCCAACCGAGCCGCCCCCGCCATGGCCGTTTACGGATATTTCAAAAGCATAGAGGTCTTCTTTAAATATTATGGGATTTTTAAATTTCAAATACGCAGCCTGAGCGGAAGCGCTTTTTTCAAACTCATAATCAAGTTTAAGGGCCGAATCCCCTGCTTTATTTACATTTGTATCGAAGGAGGCATTGCCCTTCAAGCCTTCCGGTCGCCCGATAAACTCCGTAGCTGTATCTTCTTTATCGAAATTCGTCACCAGCTCCGTTTTCGTTCCGACGCTCACATCTATATAGGCAGAAACTCCCATTGCCGTACATTTTATATATCCCCGGCTTACATCGGCTAAACCTGCTGTGAAAACGCCATTCGGAGTTATAGACCCAAGCCCGGCCGGAACAACCTCAAAAGCTATATTGCTCAAGGGCGCCGATGAACCGTCCGTACTTATACCTCTGAAAGAAAGTTTAACGCTGTCTCCGGGCGCCGGCTTAATAAATGCCTGCCCCGGCACTATTTGCGCCAAGTCCATATTATGTACTACTATTTTTTCCTCAATATCATTATATGCCGCATAAATAACCACAGGCCCGTATTTTTCGGGATAAAACACATTGCCCATCCATTTGCCGCCGCTGTCGGAGGAATATGTAACAGAACCCTTCGGCAATGCCGTTTTCCTGCTATTTTCATCTAGGCCGGCAGCATTGACTGTTATGGGGCTTCCGAAAAAAACTTTTTCATTGGAAACACTTAAAGACAGGCCGACGGCTTCTCCCACAGGAGCAGTATGAAATACGCCGAGGCCGTTTATGACTCTTCTCTGAGAACCGTCAGACGGTGTGTTCTTAACCTCAAGCCCTCCCGAATCTACCGTATCCGCAACGAGGGTTG
>JGI994J12354_10001803_pt1 | contig 21466 bp, 15 predicted proteins | sample IntmicLarv3ML3BL_FD_12354 | JGI IMG/M metagenome (IMG submission 12354) | reverse complement strand
CCCGAAAAAATTGCAGGACACCTGCAGAATGCGCGAGAAATACCCATTTGATACGGTTGAAGAGCTCGCCCGCCGCTTTAACCCGCCGCTTAGCAAAAGCGGAGTAATGCACAGGCTTGAGAAGATACTTGAGGAGGTTGCGAAGATTTAGCTCTCCTCTGCCCCTCTTGCAAACTGCGGGTAACAACATAACATGTAACTGCATTCGTCACAGCAACATTCTATACCTTCGTGTTTGCCGTTTCCTAAGCAATCTTTTCCCTGATTTCCAGGGGTTAATTCTGTACCTGTTACATCAATTATCATTTTTTCTATCTCCATAAATATTAGTAAACTGATATCGAAAACGATATTGATATCAGTCCTTTTATGCTAGTAGTAATATATTATACAACACTATATAATTAATGTCAACAACAATTTATTATAGGTGATGTTATGTTTGAAGTAGAAAATCGGTTTAGAGGAATGAACGTTACTCGCACAGTAAGGTTTACAGACGAGTTATTTAATGAGCTTAATGAAACTGCGAAAAAGAATGATGTTTCTTTTAATGTGTTGATTTTACAATGTTGCAAATATGCTATGGACAATATGAAAGGCAAGGAAACTAAGTCCTCGACAAAGCCTCCACAGGGCTAAGCTTCGCCGCCTTGCTCGCGGGATACACCCCAAACGCAATCCCCGAAACACAGGCGAACAGCACCGAAAGAAGTATCATATTCGCATTGTACTGCACCGCAAACCCCAGAAACGCCGCTCCCGCCCACGATAGCACAATACCAAGCAGCACTCCAGCAATGCTGCCGATTAGGCATAGCATAAGGCTCTCAATTAAAAACTCGAACATAATCCATCGCCGTGGCGCGCCGATGGATTTTTTTATGCCGATTTCAAACGTCCTCTCTGACACCGACACAAGCATGACTGTCATTATTGACAGCCCTGCGACCACCAAAGATATCGCCGCAATAATTGAAAGCACAGTGGTAACAATCGAAAGAACTCCTGAAAGCTTGTCCTTTTGCGTGGCAAGATTTTCGATTTTCACTTCCGCAGTGACCCCGCTGCTCTTCATTATATTCTTGATTTGCGTAGTGGCCTGCTGAGTAGTTACCCCCTTTTCAAGCTTAATCATCACTTGGTCAAACCAAGTTTTGCCCGAAAAAGCCGATACAGTAGTATACGGAGTATACACAAAACACGGGATATACTCGCCCATAAGACTTCCGAGAATGTTTCCGCCCGACGACACTACGCCGATAACCGTAAGTTCCCGCGGCGCTCCTCCCGAAGTGATTGTGATATCCTTGCCGACAATATTGCTCCTGTGGTACAAAGCTTTGGCATAATTCTCGTCCACGACAGCAACATTCGCTTTGCTTAGAACATCGCCCCTCATCAGCATTCGCCCGTGCAGAAGGTCAAGCTTCACCATCTGGTCTGCGCCCTCGTTCACCCCGAAAAGCACACAGTCCTGCCTAAGCGAAAACCGAGTGCTGTGGGTATATTCAGCGACAAGCGGCATGACGGTCTGTGCTATCCCGCTGCGCTCTATCTCTGCCTCTGCCTCTATCGGTATGCCGCCGACAGAGTTCGACACAGCAATTCCGTCCATGCCAAGGCTCTGAAGCTCTGAAAGAATTGTGTCCTTGCCGACCTCGCCGATTGAAGAGATTATAACGACCGAAAGCACCCCGATTGCAATTCCCGCAATCGTAAGCACCGCCCGCGCACGATTGCGCGTTATGTTGATAAACGCACTTTTTATGATGTCAATCATTTGTTCTCCACATTGTCAGCTGTGACCTTATATCTTCTTCCCTCTATGATCCCCGCTGCGTTTTTCACCACAGCTTCTGTGGCAGAAATCCCGCTTGTAATAGCCTGCCCGTTCGGCGTTTCAATGCCGATTTCTATCACTCGCTTGCGCGCAATCCCGTCCTCTAAAACGAAAACGAACTCCTCGCCGTTGTCGTCCTGCAAAATCGCTTCGTATGGTATAGTGTTTATTATCATAGGAACACTTGTCTGTATTTCGGCAGAGATGCTCATACCGGGGCGCAAGGCCTTGTTCTCGCCCTCAATAAGTGCCGTAACATCAAACACTGTTTCGTTCACAACCCCGACCATCTGCTTTCGCGCAGTGCTTGAAATGTGCGTGACAGTCGCATAAAACTCCGCTCCGTTAAACGCCGCACAGCTTACCGCCACAGTCTGTCCGAGGTTCACCCGCCCTATGTTCCCCTCTGGCAGAGCCATCTTCACAACTAAGACTTTGCTGTTTGAAACCGTGATTATCGGCGCTCCGCTTGACAAAAGCACCCCGGGCGAAAGCCCGACCGCAGAAACAGTCCCCGATAGATTTGACACAAGCTTTTCAGGGATTGCATCAAGCGAAAGGTCACCTCCCCCGTTCCCGACAAAGCCCGCAATCATGTCCCCGACCCCTGCGGGAAGTCCGGGAACAATCCCCGCAAGCGAAGACGCACTCCCCTTAACCGCAGAAACTGTTCCCTCTTTGTCGATTGTCGCAATGACATCTCCGACCTTGATTTCATCGCCCGCCTTCACAAGCACCTCTTTCGCCATCAAAGGTACGGGAATGCTGAAATCACTTTTCTCTTTCTCTTCGGCAACTCCTGAAATTGATATCGTTTCGATATATCGCGTCGGACAAAGCCAAGTCACATCAATGCTCTGCACACTTGCCCCCACTATAGAGGGCGACAAAGCGACTCCTAAAACAAAAAACAGCACCAAAGAACAAACGACAACGACTCGCCTCATCACAAAAACCCCAATATAAAATACTTATGAGAGTATTATTTAACAGCATCTTATTGTTTATACTAACCCATGGTTAAAAACGTTTGCGTTTTTTGCGGGATATTATTATACTATGAATATTTACGATTTGTTTTCAGAGAATATAATCATGGATACAAACATAAAACTTTCAAAAAACAGCGACGGAAGCTACGACATAATCATAGATTTTTCCGCCGCCGATACAGAATTCGCGGGCGAGATTTTCAAAGCTTTCAAAAACGGAAATCTCCCCGAAGTGAAAAATCAAATAGACACCTTTATAAAAAAGCAGAGCAAAAATATAAAGATAGGTGCAGTTAAGCTTGTCCTTGCAGGGGCGCTTATCGGAAGCATAGCGTTCTCTTCGTTCAACGCAAGTGCAGCGTTCGACTATTCGCTGGGCTATCTCTACTTCGGCACTACTGCCCAGCAAGAGCAATACGCTCTGCGACCGGGCGGAGACATAACCACCGTTTCGCCGTCGTATTTTGACATATCGTCCGACGGCAAGCTTGTGATAAATACAATAAGCACGAGCTTCGTAAATAAAATGCACCAAAACGGAAAAAAAGTCGTTCCGTTTCTCTCGAACCACTGGAACAGAGAAGCAGGGCGCACAGCTCTGAAAAACCACGCAAAACTTGCCGAGGACTTGGCGGGAGTAATTGCGGCGAACAATCTTGACGGAATAAATGTGGACATTGAGAATGTTACCGAAACAAGCAGAGCGGACTATACCGCTTTGGTAAAAAGGCTTCGAGAACTTATCCCCTCGCACAAAGAAGTGTCCGTAGCCGTAGCGGCAAATCCGAAAAGCTGGAATACAGGCTGGCACGGCTCGTACGACTATGCGGCTTTGGGACAGTATGCAACACATCTTATGATAATGGCGTATGATGAGAGCTATCAAGGAGGTCCCGCAGGAGCGGTGGCTTCTGCCTCATTCATTGAAAACAGCATAAAATACGCTTTGAAATACGTTCCCGCAAATAAAATAGTCCTCGGCCTTCCTTTTTTCGGCAGAATTTGGGGAGAGAGCTTTAATGGTCAGGGCGTTGCAATGTCCATGTGTGAAACTATCATACATCGCTACGGAGCAAGCACATGGTTTGACGAAAGCACGAAATCTCCGGTGGCACAAATAAATGTTACCGACGACAGCACGACCATAAACGGCAAAAGGCTTATCCCGGGAACGTATACCTTGCATTATGAAAATGCAGCATCTATCACCCATAAGCTGAGCATTGCCGAAAAGTACAATCTTCTCGGCTTCGGAGCATGGGCACTGGGTCAAGAAACCGATGACGTGTGGCATGTGATTAACCGCGGAAGCAATGTCACTGTTCCTCCTGCAAACCTGCCCTCCGTTCCTCCTTCCTCAATAGTGCCGCCCCAAGCAAACACAAAAACGCCCTCACCTACCACAGTGAAAGTTCCGTCAAAGACTTCGACCACCGCACAGGAGAATTCACAAAAAACTCTCGTAGAGGAATCGATTGAAGAGGCTGCCGAACAAGTAGTAGCAATAAACGACAGCGACCTTGACATAGTTGTTCGTGAGAGCGAGAATGAAAACAGTCAGGTGATTGACTTTATAAAGCCCGAAGAGGAGGTCGAGGTTCTCGAGAACCGAGGCAACGGACTTCTGAAAATTTTGCTCTCTGTCGGAGCAATTGGGTTCGTGAGCACAGCAGGAATTAAGATTAAAAGAAAGAGAGGCTTTTAGCCTCTCTTTTTTGATTTTCGCCAAAAGAACAGCAAGAGGCACTCTCAATAAATATAAAAAAACTATTGACAAAAGCGGACATATATGATATACTATATAAACGCGGTTTTTCATGAAATGAATTACGCGCCTTGAATGGCCCGTTGGTCAAGAGGTTAAGACACCGCCCTTTCACGGCGGAATCACGAGTTCAATTCTCGTACGGGTCACCATTAATTTATATGGTTATATATCGCGGGGTGGAGCAGCTGGCAGCTCGTCGGGCTCATAACCCGAAGGTCGCAGGTTCAAATCCTGTCCCCGCAACCATAGTGAACGAGGGTACTGCTTCTGAACATTTTTATTGGAATGAGCAGAAGTAGTACCCTTTTTATGTGCCACAAACCCAGTTGTATAAAGGGTTTGTGGCACTTTGCTTTTTCACGCTATTTCTGGACACCATTTTGCAAAAATGCAAAATTTGAGCCTCAAACATCAAAAGTTACGACTTTTGAACCAACATGTCCAAATGATTTTCTTTTCTCTGCCGCCCATAAAACCAGTCCTCATGGGCGTTTGGCGTTTTGTACTGTATCGTAGAATGTGGACGCTCATTATTATAGAATTCCATGTAATTCTGCAGCCGTTTTTCAAATTATCAATCCCCTTGTATTGCACCCTATAAAGTTCTTCCTTCTTCAAATTTGCGAAAAACGATTCCATAACAGCATTATGTTGCGGACTGCCTGATGGCGAAAACGACTGTGTTACTCCGTTCGATAGCAGCAATGCCTGAAAAGCATTAGAAACATAAGCTCCTCCCCTATCGCTGTGAAATATCAGTCCTTCGCTTGGATTGCTTTGAGCATAAGCAATTTTAAATGTTGATGTAGTAAGTTGCGAGCTCTGATTCGGAGAAATCTTCCACGCTATAACCTTGCGGGAGTATAAATCAACAATCGCACAAATATAGTAAAATTTATCTTTAAGTTTATAATAAGTGATGTCGCTCACCCAAACTTCATTAGGTGCCGTAGCCTTGAAGTTCAGCTTGAGGACATCTTTTTTAGTACCTGGTTTTTGCTTCAAATATTGCTTTTTTGCATCAATTCGAATACTGAAAAAATTCATTTCCTTCATAAGTTCTTTCACCATTTTGTCGCTCACCACAACACCTTGAGATACCAAGACTGCTCTGATTTTACTTGGCCCTAAAATTTGATTGTTATCATCATAAATCTGCTTGATTTTTTCTCTTAACTCCGCACGGCGAATTTGATAGCTTTTGTTGTTTTTCTTATTGTGATAAACATGATGGTAGTATGTACTGCGATCAACATCAAGTGCCCCACATAAAATACGAGCGGCGTATTGATCATGGAGCAACGTTAATTCTGCAAGCTTTTCTTGCAGTGTAGTATGGTTGGTACATCTTACAGTTTTCAATACTTGGACTATGTCTTCCAACCTTTGTATCTTTAGCGATTGTTTGTGATAGTCTCTTAAGTTGATAACCTTTTTCGTATTTTCACTGGACAGTTTGTAGTCAGATAGCCAAAAATAGAATGTGCTCCTAGGAATGTTAGCAGAGGTGCAAATGCTCGCAGCAGGTTCACCGACATAGTAACGTGTTGCAAAAGCTTGCTTTTCTGATGAGGTATACTTTGATTTCATGATAATGGTCTTCTTTATAAGTTACAGAGCATTATGCTCCTTTTTCTTATAAAGCGTAACACCACGGCGAAGTGGTGTCAAGGTTGTCGAAAATTAGTGCTTGAAAACAAAGTGAATAAGTGTTATACTGAAAGTGCATAGAAAAGCTATGATAAAAGCAAATACCATCAAAAATAAAAAGATATTAAAAAACCGAAAGAAGTCTCCATATGAAAGGCTGCAGTCCATTACGCTACCCTGGCGGAAAGAGCGTTTTATACAAATACATTTCATCAATCATAGACAACAACCTCAATTATAAAAGTATTGTAAGGAACAATAACTATGTTAAAAGTATTATATGTTAAAATTCAACGTTTTAGATCCATAATGGATATGCATTTTGAAGTGAACTCCAGAAATAATTTAGTTGCATTTTGCGGACAAAATAATGTCGGGAAAACCAATGTATTGAGAGCTATTAATGTATTTTTTAATCCAGATCATTATAACCAACAAACGGACATACCTACTCTAAAAAATGCCACATGGGGAGGCAGTGTGCACCCCAAAATAGAAATCACATTTTTCGATAATAAAAATAATATTTATTATTGCATTATTCGGGATTTTAAACCCAACAAAGATGATCTTTTTTCATTATCTGGATTCAAATATAAAGGTAGTTCAAAAAGGAAACTGGGAAAAGAAAACATTAAACCAAAAGATCTCGAATCTATATTAAATAAATTTTCATTCATATATATTGAATCTATTAATACAGTTATTCCTAATTTGATTAATGGAATATCTCAAGATGTTTTGACCCTTCAATTTGATAAAACACGATTTTCGAATAACAAAAAAGCTCTAAAAGAAGCATATGATACTTATGTTGATGGATTGCAAGAAATATTGAATGTTTTTAGTAATGATATTTCATCCACATTCAAGAATTTTAAAGAAAATTGGAAAGTGGCTTTTCATGTTCCAAAAAGTTCTGACAGATTCAGAGACTTAATATCAGACGATGTTTCTTTACAGATAGAAGACAATGGATCAAAAGGTATTGATGATAAGGGCTCTGGTTTGCAACGTCTTGCCCATATATTAATGGAATTTGAAGCGGCAGACAGAATAATTTCTAAGAAGGATGTCATCATTTGTATTGACGAACCTGATATATACCTCCATGAAGGCCTGCAAAAAAAATTAAAATCATTTATTGATGAAAAAACGAAAAAAATGCAAGTTTTCTATACTACACATTCAAAAATATTTATTGATACTTATAAACTCGAAAACACTGTTTTATTGTCATGCAAATATTTTGAACAGTTCGTGACACGCAAAAATAAAATTATTGACGTTATTGAAACTCTAAAAATTGATATTGATACAGAAGAAGGTTATGAAAAGATATGTGATCATTTAGGTATTGAAAAAGATAATTACGAAGTATTAGAAAAGCATAATATTTTAGTAGAAGGAATGAGCGATAAAAAATACATAGAAGAATTGGCACGTTTTTTCAACATAGAATGTAAAAACATCATTCCGGCTAATGGTGCGAATAACATAGAAAAATATTTGGACTTTTACAATTCTTATTATAAAAACAATTCTGTATATAAACCTAAAATAAAAATAATTTTAGACAATGATAATAAAGGTAGAGAGGTTTATAAAAAAGTGTCTTCAAAAAATTATCAGTATTTAGACACTGTTTTTGTTTTGCAAGATAACTTCAAAGGAGATGCCAATAAGCAATTAGAGAAAAATAATACAAACAACGAGATTGAAGATTTATTATATCCTGAATTGATTTGTCATCTAATGAATGTGGTTTTAAATAAAAAGGGTCTTGTTTCACTTGACGAAAAAACCGTGTGTAGCCAATGCAATAAAAAATCATTTAGTGCAAATGGCATTTTATCAATCTGCGAGCACATCAAAAATGATAAAAACCCCGACAACGGAAACGACATAGTATTTACAAGTTCAAGTAACTCAACGAATAATATTAAGGAATCAATGGCAGGCTTGATGAAAATAGAAGGAAATAAAAAATTGATTTCTTTAATTGAAGAATGCGACAAAAAATATCCGCATGTTCGAAAAACGTTAAAAAATATACTTGAGTTCTAAACAACAGAATGAAACTAAAGTTCAAAAACTAAGTGCTTCAAACCGATGAAGTGGATACTACTATCAATTTATGAAAAGGACAATAAAAATGGCTCGTTTAATCATTGTTGGAGGAGCGTCAGGAACGGGAAAATCTTTTTTTCTTGAAAATGCACAAAAAATCCAAAGCATTATACCTATAATAAAAATTTCAACAAGAGAGCCTCGTGGTTACGAAGCAAGCCCAAGTTGCAATTTTTACGACGTCGTTGGTGGCCACACATACGATGATGTTAAAAAATGTGACTACACATATCCATATTCTGAAAATTATTATGGATTTAATCGAAAAGATGTACGGACAGTTTTAGAAAATGGTCAAAATCCTATTGTAATTGTAAAACATTTTGATATGATTAAACAACTACAAACAGAATACCCTGAAGCATTAAGCATTTATATAACAAGTGTGCTGAGTGGCGAAGATTTGGCAGAAACATTAAAAAATCAGGGACGCTCCGACATCGAAATAAACAAACGAATGGAAAGAATCTATAATGATATATTGGATTACAGTGAAAACATATTAGAAAATATGTTTGACTACTTCCTAATTAATAGATATGACCAATCGTTGCTTGTACAAATGAATACCGTTTTTAATAAAGAATTATTTTTGGAGGAAGAAAGATGATTTACGTAATCTTTGGAGCATCTGGTTCGGGGAAAAGCACTCTACTCAATATTATACGTAGCGATTTGGGAAATGCATCTGCCCATGTCAAAGGAACTACACGCCAAAAACGGCAATACGATGAAGAAGAAATAGTATCATATCCTAATGGATTGCCAACAGAAAAATATCAATATACATACTCGCAATATGGATATGAGTATGGGATTGAGAAATCTCAACTTGATAATTCTATAGAAATGGATATCAATCACTTCGTAATCTGTAATGACATAGATATTATCGAAAGATTGAAAAGAGATTTCCCAGGGAATATCAAAGTAATATTTCTTCGTTTTGATGCTCCATTCGAATCCTTGGAAATGATTCAACAATCCAGAAATATCACTGATGATGAAATAAACGTTAGACTGAATAAAATAAAATTCCTTCACAGCCTTTTCATAGACCACACTGAATTGTTTGATGGCGTAATTGTAAACACCTATGGTGAACATCCAGAAAGAAATCTGCGACAACAACTTTATAGAATTATTAACGACGAAAGCACACCGCTGCCAAATCTTTCTATCATTAAAGAAACTATCAATTATCTAATGGAGTGTGTACGCAAGCACGAAAGAATCATAATTGATAATCCAGCACTTCAAAAAGGCTTTCTATTTATTATTATGGGAATGATGGAGGATGAAAACTCTTTAAATGATATACATTACGCAATTTTGAATGCAGCCAAGAATGCTGGCTTTAGCGCTGAACGCGCTGATGATAAATTTAAATTTATACAAATAAACAGCAAAATTCTTAATTATATCAACATGGCAGAAGTTATAGTTGCTGATTTGACGTTTGAACGTCCAAATTGTTATTATGAAATTGGATATGCACATGCAAAAGGGAAAAAAGTTGTTTTAACAGCAAAGCGTGACACTAAAATTCATTTCGATGTAAGTAATTTTCAAGTTGTTTTGTACGATACAGTAAGTGAACTTGATAGAAAATTAAGTAGTATTCTTGCTGAACTATATAATGAAAATTAATTATATGATGACAATATGTAAAGTAGAAAAACAAATGAATTTTTCCAATCGGAAAATTTGAGCAACGACACGACTCGTTTATTATGTCACTCGTCTGCGGATATATCGTTAAGGCGAACGAAAGCCGCAGCGTAACCAGTATTTATTTGGCACATATGACAACGACCGCTTAATTTATCAGAGTCATACAACACTTGGCATATCGCATCAGGAATTCGATTTGATATCAAAGTACCCTAAGCGCTCGTTTTCACCGTTTGAGCAATTTTAAAAGGACTCGGTGTGTATATTCGAGCCGCCGCTAGTTTGCGTTGTCAAATATATGGAGCGCACGAAAAATGGCGGACTGTGGCAGCCGTTTTTCAAGGGGCTGTGGGAGGATAAGGAGGAAGAGGCGTGTGTTAACCTTGGTTGGACATAGAGTTTGTAAATTAATTTTTTATTGCTTTTTATTTATGTATATGTTATAGTTGAAATTAAAGTATTCTATTGTAAAAATTAAATGAAAAGGTTATTTATATGATTATTCTTGAAGTTTCAAAAAACAAAACATTCTTATTTGATGAACTTAAGGCAAAATTGCATGAAGACGAATATTCAGAAGCTGAAATAAATAATTCAATTGGAAATGAACTCGTACAATTGATTCTTCCAATCGCAGTTGTTCTCATTCCAGCCATAGCAGATATTATTAAAAAAGCCATTGAAAATGAAAAAGTTACTATTAAATATGGCGAGATAGAAGTTTCTGCAAAAGGTAGAAAAGATGCAGAAGAAATTTTCATCGAAATTATTAAATTGAAAAACGCTGAAAATGATAGAATTTGACTCCATTAAATATATTGCTCAATCGGAAAAAACACGCAAATCCTCTTTATATAAAGAGGATTCCTTATTGGTTAATTTATTCAAGCATATTGTGTCCAGAGATTTTGATACTCAAAACAGAATTGAATTTCTTGAAACATATAGTAAAAAAATTTTTCCACGTACTATTACAATTAACAATAAAGAAAACTACCTTTTATGGGATACTCACTTTTGGAGCTATTTCGAAAAATTTGTGTCTATATTGTTAGGACTTCAAAAAAACATTAATAAGGAGCCATTAAAAAACTGTTTTTACCATAATATTTATAAGTTTTTGTCTTATGTTATGGAAGTCGATGATCCAATAAAATCTTTTGCTCTTGCAAAATTCTCACAAAAGTTCAGTATAACAAATTTCGAGGAAGAGGCCTACACAAAAAGAGAATTAAAGGACTTTCGAAATATAAATTTTTATTCAAAACTTTTCGTTTTTTGTCATGAAAGGACACATTTATATTATAAGTTCAAACCACCATTGAAAAGAAAGCAAGATATTCAAACTCTGCGTAAATTAATTATTCAATATATTTTTCTTTTAGAAAACGTCGAAGAGTTTTCCTTTTCATTTCGTAACAACACAGAAAAACAAAAATATTTCAGTTATTTAGGTTATTTGTATGACCTAAAGGATATGGATTTGATCGAAGAAGTTTTATGTGATTTTTTTGCATATCGCGAATCAATTTTGTATTGGAAACAAATACTACCTAATCAAGATGTTGAGGATACCCTGATGGCCTTACAAACATCAGGACGGATGTGTTCTACAATACAAGGTTTTTTGAAATATATCATGTTCGACTGGAAATATCCATATGACAATTCAAATTATTCTATTGAAAAATATAAAGAAAACTTAAATTTATTACATTCAGATGGAACCATAAGGAATGAAATTGTTTCTAATTTATTTGCAGTAGATTGCTTTAATAGATTAGGCGTCTCCGGAATATGTAAAGATTATTTAAGTGGACCATACATAGATGACGTAAATTACTTGATTTGTGACTGTATCTTTGCAAATTCAAAAACAGAAATTGATAGCATAATGGATGATATTGCTAAAATGAAATTTTCAAAGAAACAGATGCTTGATGAAAAAGATCTCATAACTGGTTGGAATGACACCTGAATCTTTTTACAACTACATATTTGGAGAAATAGTGTAGTATATTGAAACAAAAATATGTTGAATAGTGTAACCGATTGAAACCGCCGGTTTCACATACTCATATAGAAGCTCAGGAGTTCATATTGTAGCCCCTTGACATAAAAACACGACAAGATTGATACAATTTATCTTGTTGAACAAAAGCCTCGCAACAGCGGGGCTTTTGTTTTGTTTTTAGTTGTGCGTATCTCTGCAAAAAGTTTCGCTTTTCGCCACCGCAGAAGTTATTTTTTATGTTTTTTTGTTCAAAACATCAGTTTTTCAGCAATTTGAAACCGCTCCCAAACCTTTGGTCGTTATCTCGAAAGATATGTTTGATCGTGTATATGATTGTTCACACATTTGGTTTCAAAATGCCGATAAACCCTGTGGTTAAGGCTTTTCGCTCTGATTTCACTGTAATCCTGTCCGCGGTCGCATGGAACAGTTCTGCATCAAACGCTACAATGAATCCCTTCCTGTTTTCGCTTGTTTTTTATATTCCACCAACATCCATAAATTCTCTCTTGCTCTCTTCTTGACTTTATGATATACTATCTTATAAAAGTATATCATAAAGTGTCGACCGCTCTTGACGAATTGATATTGAAACCTATTTGAAAATAAATACAAATAGCAAAAAAAGAAAGGTACATGCCAAATGGGGACACTCACAACAAAGAAACTCAATACAAAAAAGCCAAAACTCATCTCCTTGTTCTCTGGTTGTGGCGGACTTGATCTAGGCTTTGAGCAAGCTGGCTTTCAAAGAGCTTGGGCAAATGATTTTGATTCAGATGCTCAGGCTGTGTATAAACTTAATCTTGGCGAAATTGACGAACGAGATATTTTGAATGTAAGCGAAGATGAAATCCCAGAGGGAGATATTTTAACAGCGGGCTTTCCATGTCAACCATTTTCAAACGCCGGAAATCGCAAAGGTGTCCACGATTCACGTGGCATGCTTTACAAAGAATGTTTGCGCATTATCGAAAAGAAGATGCCCAAGGTTATTGTATTTGAAAACGTAAAAGGTCTTCTGTCTACTAAATACATAGATGGACGCAATCTAGCCGATGTTATCATAGAAGATTTATCTGTCATGAACAATGTTGGATATGATGTTGTCCACAAGTTGGTGAACGCTTCTGATTTTGGTGTTCCGCAAAATAGGCAACGGGTTTTTTTTGTTGGCATTCGGCATGACTTAAAAAAGAAATTTGAATTTCCCGATAAACAGCCAAAAGACGGTCTTTCATTAAGAAATATTCTTGATATTCCTTCAGAACTTCTTAATCAAGTTGATTGGCCGCTCTCACCACAAGCATTAGAAATGATTGAATTTATTCCAGAAGGAGGTTCGTGGAAAAATGTTCCCTATGAGCATTTAGCACCACGGTTTCAAAAAATTCGGGATAACATGAAAAAATATCACTCCCCCAATTTTTATCGTCGCTTTTCTCGTGATGAAATCAACGGAACTATTACTGCTTCTGCACAACCCGAAAACTGCGGTATCATTCACCCAACGCAAAATCGGCGTTATACAATCCGCGAAGTGGCTCGTATCCAAACCTTCCCCGATGATTTTCAATTCATTGACGATAGTCTTAAAAACATCACTGCAATGTATAAAGTCATTGGAAACGCTGTTCCAGTTACGTTGGCGAAAGCTATTGCCAATGCAATAATGGAGCAAGTTTTCAGCGAGGTGACAGCTAATGAACACTGATAAGGCATATATTTTAGGATTAATAATCGGGGGTGGCGTTTGGGGCAATACCGAGGATATTTTTAGAATTCGTTTGCCCTACAGACAATGGGGCTCAATATCTCGCAATCCACAAAGAGCAGGTCAAATATCGCAAGATATTATGCGTGTTGTAAGTCCTACTCTCAGAGCAATCTATGGTCTTTCGGTTAGCTTTGAAGCCTCCGAGCGAGAGTGGAGTATTTTGTGCGAAGGAGATATGACCGATGTCAGAAACGACTTAATTTCATATGGAATCAAACCCATTGGAGATATGCGGCAAAATGCCGGAATAAGTGATGTCGTTCCAGCTTTGATTGATGATAATCTCAAACGTCGTTTTATTGCAGGTCTTGCTGATACTATTGGTAGCACTAACCCAAACCATCGTCGTTTTTCTGATGAAATTCAAATACTTTCTTTTGAAATTACAGGATTTAACTTTTCATTCGTCTGTGATTTATGCCACCTACTATACAGTGTAAACTGCATACCTGACCAAATTTTATGGAATCACCCAAACTTTCACGCAGGAAAAAATCCATATTATCGTCAATGGACAAAAGGTTTCAAATTACGTGTTCAGCTTGACCAATATGCTACATATGGAGCTTTTGCTTTTCGTTCTCGTGCCGAATCTGCACAAGAAAATTTAGGCAAACAACATCAAACACATCAAGCTGTCCCGTGTCCTGAACGTGATATCAGCGTTTCGCCTACTTGTGTTCACCCTGCGGAGCACGATATTCGATTACCTGACGATATTCGTGGCGGGCATTATTTGCACAACCGTCATGTTTGTGCGGTTTTAGGCTGTGAACACGCTCCCTATGATAAAGTTTGCGACTTGTTTAATAATGTAGGCGATTATATAAATCCTTTTCCTATTCTTTACAAAGACACACAAATTCAAATAGAAAAAATAATAACAAGCGATTCTCTTTTAGCAAATCGCAATTATGTTGTTTCTCGTGTTGATATACGCAAATTGTTTTCAAATTTTCAAAATAGCGAAAACAATTTAATCTACGGAAAGGGAGCAAAAGATGGTTATCCACGTGCAGAAATAATGCAAGCGATAGCATACATCATTGCCAACGATAATGAATTGAATGGCACACGACCTCGTGGCAGTTTTATAAAACTTATTGAGCGACATCTTGCGGATGAATCAAAACTTGTGATAGAAATACATCGTCCTGATTTACTCACGCCTTTAGCATTGTTTGGCAATGGCAGAGGAGCTTTAATCGGAGCTCGTAATCCTCGTGTTTACGAACAACTCGCTTCTATCGCTCCAGATAATCAGTACAAACTTTGTGTTCGTCCGATAACCGAGGAGGATTTGCGTAATGCGTAATGAAGTTTCATATTATCCAGAAATACAGTGTTTTATTGAAACGCAAATAAAAAGCAATTTCGCTGTTGGAAGTCATCATGAACTATTTGTTTTTTGGGGAATAGGCGAGTTAAAATCAAATCTTCAACGAATCATTCGAGAACATCCTGTTGAATGCTCATGTGTGGTTGATTTTGCCGAAAGCACACCGCCACTCAGTCTTGATGTTTTTGCATTGATTACAGATGGAAACAAATTTGAACTCCTTATCCTTGAAGTTAAGCTCGTGAAAAGTGCTGGTTTAAGTGAATGGTCACAACTTGTTGGTTACTGCTTGGTTTCTGGAGCAAAATACGGCTTGCTTGTCAATATTGATAACGGAGGAAGCCCACGATTAACTCAAATGCTCTCTACTGAACGTCATATCTCTCATATAGTCACAACTGTCAATAACGAACAACGTGAACATTGTCTTGGCTTTATGCAATGGAACAGTTTCACTCATAATTTTGAATATAGCAATCTGGGAGTCATAAAGTCATTATCCGATTTGAGTAAGTGCCTTGTTAATGAGTTTCATTGAAAATTCATTAAACCAATTGAAGATGTGATAGCTTGTGGCTTTTGCTTTTTTTAATATCAATAAAATCACCACCCATGAGCACTGTATACTACCACCATTCATTACTATCAATCAGCACATTTAGTTATGTGATATACCACAGAAAAGATACATTGCACAAGTTTACCCGTTTGAAACTTCATGAAACCATTTGAAACCCCGCAGTTTCAAAAAAGAAATGTGCTTTTTTATCAATTCTGTCGTTTTTAGACATAAAAGCACTACAAAGTGAATACCATCCATCTTGTAGTACAAAAGCCCCGCAACAGCGGGGCTTTTGCTTTGTTTAAATTGTATCATATGCCTGTCTAAAAACTTGTTATCGTACCAATGGCAAATTGCAAAATCCGCAATGCGTTTGAAGCTGTAATCGCGCTGTTCCCGAAAATATCAGCGGCATTTTTTTGCAGAGAATTCGGCGTAAGTTTTCCGGTCGCAATTTGAAGTGTCAATAGTGCATCATACGCAGTAACAGTTCCACTGCCGTCTACATCACCTTTCATGTTGTCTATTTTATATACCTCGAATTCGGTAAGCTGTACACGTCCTTGATTTCCGCCGTCGGCAACTCCCACTTGTGTTACGAAAAGCCGTATATATCTTTTTGTGGTATTGTTGAATTCCAATGATAACGAACGATTTATTGTTGTAGTTATATTCGTCTGGCTTGAAAGCGTATCATACTCCGAAAAGTTCAAATCGTCAGAAGCCTGAATTTCAAAGGTTCTCGGGAAATTCGAAGCAGTATCAGTTGTGCCCGTAACCACGACATCCGTTCTAGGATAGAGGATAACTTTATTAAATTCCGTAGCTTGACCTAAGTCAATCACAAAACCGGCTTTTAAATCGGTTTGGCTCAAAGGATAAGAGTTGTTTGTAGAATATCCATACAAATCGGGCGGGCGCGAATCAATGACACCATCCGTAAGATTTTCTTCCGACCATTCAGAACTATTGATTGCGTCAGCATGAAAAACATTTTTCCCTAATGCAAGGTTGTTCTTATCGCTTGAAACAATTTTAATTTGTTCATTTAGTTTTGCAATGTCAACTTCTGCTTCGGGATTAAAATCGTCCGACTTCATATACTTAATTATTGCATCACGAAGAGCTTTTGCTTCAATGTATTCGTATTTAAGATTATCAAGATTCATAGAGGAAACCACTACTTTCCCGCTTCCGACCTTAACTTCATATAAAAGCCCTAAACTTTCAAGTTTTTCAAAACCGTCAAGAACCTTTATAATCGGCTTGATTTTCTTTCCGCTTTTATCTGTAAGAACCTCTAAATTCATTGGTCTGCCGTATCTTGCCATTGCCCACCATTGATAATTAGAATGATAATCGGTAGGGAAAAATTCAAATAGCGAATGCTCGGGATTTAAAAGCAATCCCATTGTACCGGGTTGAGTTTTATCATATGTAGACCAAAATGCGGTTGAGAACTTACCGTTACGGCTATTTGGAAAAGCCGTTTTCAAAGCTCTGGGGCTTAAAAAAACCTTGCCGCCGTTTTCAAGAAGATCTGTCGCCGTTTCGTCTAAATAGTCCGTGACATAGATTTCTTCGTCATCTATTTGATTTTCGTCAGGATAGACCCATATATCATAATTGTTTCTCGATTGCAAACACGAAACCTCAAACTTAAATTGCGTCGGAACTGTAATTGCGTCCAATGGTATTGATATTTGAGCAGCAGTCGTAAGTTCGCCTTGCTTGAAGTTTATGAAATCCGTTTCTCCCTCATGAAATACCGTACCGTCCTTATAGGAAAGTTTATAATTTACTTTTTCTGAAATATCATCCGATGAGAAATTTGATAACAGGATATTCCCCGCCAGCGATTCACTGTTTTTATAAGTGAATTTGGCAGATTCAAACAAAACCACTGTTGGGTTAAAGAATGAACTAAATTCGTTCGGGTCGGCAAAAGCATACGGCTTTGGTTCTCCGAACGCGTTCATCATACCCACTAAGGCGGTTCCTTGACCGCTGAAATCTTGAATTCCCAACAATGAAATGCCGCTCATACCTTTTGTTCTGAGTGCTGCCTCAATCTCGGCTTTGTATGCTATTCTTGACAGCATACCCGAAGCGTTTACAGCATCGGCGACATCAGCATCTGATAATCCTTTCTGATTTATTTTTTCAGAAACCATTTTGAAATTGCGGGCGTCAAGCACTCCTGTATACTTCTGCGTTTCGGTTAAGACATCAGGGAAAACTTGATATTGTCCAACCTCAAACCCGAAAAACGGAACGTTAAAGCCAAATACATTTTTTACGGCATCATCAAAGTTAACTGCACTTGATGGAGGCGTTTCATTCAAGAACCCGTCCAATCCCCCGTATGAACCTCTCATTTCCTCATTCATAAAATGCTGCGAAGAATGAAAATCGCTGTTTGGGGATGGATTAATGCCTCCGTGTCCTTGGTTTGAACCGGGCGCATATAATCTTGTGGAATCCTTTTGCTTTAATCCTTGAATCAGCTGGTCCGCATATTGGTAATTTTCTTGACTGTACCCCAATTCATTCCCGAACGAGAACATTACAAACGAGGGGTGGTTGGCATATTCTTTCATAATGGCATATGCTTCTTTTGCGAAATAGTTCCTTTTTACGGAAGTGTCAAACATTCCGCCTTCCCACGCAGAAAGTTCGGGCTGTAAATATAACCCAAGTTTATCAGCCGCATAGAATGCCGCTTTCGGAGGGCACCAACTATGAAATCTTATAGAATTAATACCATACGACTTATATGTGTTAAACAAATCTTCCCAACTCTCTGTATCCATAGGGGCATATCCTGTAATAGGAAACATCGCACAATTTGTTTCGTTTCTTAAAAACACCCTCTTTCCATTTATCTCCAAAGTCCAAATATCATCGCTTTTATTTTTGCTGAAAACACGCATGCCGAAATCGGTCTTAACAACATAACCATTATCAAGAGAAGCCGTCATTTCATATGTTGTAGTGTCAAATTCGCTCCATAATTTAAGATCTGCTGGCATGGCATAATCAGAAACAGTGAGTGTTTTGCTTTCGCCGGCGGCCAAGCTTACACTTATATTTCTGCTTGCAGCAGTTGAACAGTTAAGTGTAACTGTTCCTAAATATGCTGATGACGAAGTATTTTTAACATCGATTTCTGCCTTAACACTTTTAAGGTTGCTGTTCGGATATACTCGCAAATCATCAATGTGGATTTTGTTTTTTATCTGAAGTTCAAATTTGCCCAAAATACCATTCCAGTTAGTTTGCGTTTCGTCGGTTGCCATATGAGAAGAATTGATAGCAAAATCGGGAAGGTTGGAATATGAATTATCAACCATTATTGTTATGGTATTAAATTGACCGTAATTCAAATTCTTAGTAATGTCGTATTTTTGCGCAACGGGTAAAACGTCAGAGTTTTCAAGGGAATTCACCTCGGTGCCATTAATCCATACACGAGTTATCCTTGAGCGCTCCATATACAGAGTAATGTTTTCTGACGACCATTTGCCGCTTATATATACGGATTTTTGATATGTGGCAGGACCGGTATACTTAAAAAGCCTGCTAAGTCTGTTAATGTCGTCATTCGGATTATAAGTACCTTTTCTATTGGTATCAAGCGTTCCGGGTAAATTCACACTGTCCGTTAACTGCATTCCACTGCTGTAAGCAGTTAAAGCAAGATTCCATTCACCCGACAGGTCGCAACCGCTTTCGTCTGTTGAATTCACCGAATTAATAAAACTAATTAATTCGATGATGATGTTATGCATTTCATCGTTTGAAGCGCTCGGATTGGCTAATATAATATTTGCTTTATCAAGCAAACTATTGGCGGCAGTTTTATCTTGCAGAACTGTAATGCTGTCTGTTAATTCATTCAAAGATTCAATGTATGAATTCAAATCTGATTTGTCATAAATCTTCGCTTTCGATATGAAATCTTCGCATGCAGAATCAATCCGATCGCTTATATCTCTATATTCGCTATTCGACAAGCTCTCGTCAATAAGTTCTGTATAAAGGTCTTCAACAATTCTCTTAAAATCATCTACGTCCTCTTGCGCGTATTCGCCGATACCGCTTCCTGTTTTTGCTTTGCGCAATAAATCCATAGCAATGTAGTAATTATCAAAAGCGGCTAACATATCACCGTCAGAAGTATTTATGGTAATTTCAGAAATCGCGGTATTTGTTCCGTTCGTTGCCAACGAATATATTTGAATAAATCTTGCTTTGGTTTGATTTAACTCGATAATGGTTGCGTTTCTACTTGTATCTCCGACAAAAGTCGTTAAAAGTGTCATGCTTTCCAAAGAGTCGCCAACGTATATTTGTCCCGATGTGATTTTCCCCGCATCAGCATCTTGACGCGGTAAAATTGATAAAAGACTTAAGGCGATTTTTCTGTCAAACTCAATTGTGAGTATGTGAGGGAACGGAGCGTTCGGCGACCATTCTGAATGCCATATGGTATTCGCATCTCCGTCAATAACGTTTCCGGGCATGTAATTGGGATTAAATGTATTGGCGGAAACTTTCATCATTGACCGAGGAATAACCGTTAAATCTGTTTGTTCATTGATTTCCATATTGTTCACTTGACCTTTCGTTTCATAAAAATTTTCATTTGCGGATAAGACATGATAAGAATTAGTAAAAATTATCAATATTGATATTAAAACTGAAATTGTAGATTTTAATAAATGCTTTTTCATATTAATCCTCCATTATATTTATATTGCGACCACTGGCCTACTTATTAAGTATAGCATTTTATCTTAATATTAAGAATATTTATAATTGCTTAATGTATATCAAATATTGACATTGTTTGCGGTATTTGTTATAATAGACTCGAAAACATTATGATAAAGAAAAATTAATTATGGAAATCAGTATACTATTGCCTAATCAAATAATTGATTCTTTGGAATTCAAACATAACTTTACGATTAAAAGAATCGGGTATTATGAAAAGCCCAAAAATCATGATATGCAAAGAAATAACAGCCAAGAAGCTATCCTGCTGTTATGTATTGATGGTCATGGATATATCGAGCACAAAGGTAAAAATTACACAATGGATGTCGGTGACGCGGCTTTTCTTGAACCGGGTTTTGCGCACAGATATCATTCAAAGAAAAATAACTTATGGACGATTTTATGGGTGCATTTTGAAGGAGAGGGTATCCCAACGCTTGTCGAATATTTTAAGAAATATAGTATAGAAAATGTCTTTCATATACAAAATTATGCTTACATTGCAGATGAATTACATCATATACTTTTTCTTCTTAAAGATTTCTCAAAATCCATGAATATCCACAAAGCATGTTCAATGTTCGAAACAACAATTCTAAATTTATTGGATTCATACTCTAATGAATCAATCAATAAAAATCAACATATAAAAAATGCAATTGACTTTATGAAAAGCAATATTTACAGCAATATAAGCATTAAAGATATTTCAAGGTATTTAGGAGTTACCGAATATCATTTTATACGGATATTTAAGTCAAACTTGATGCAAACTCCTATGCAATACTATAATTCATTAAGAATAAATGAAGCCGCCAATCTTTTGCTTTCTTCAGATATGACTGTTTTAGAAATAAGTCAAAAACTTAATTACAACAATCAATTTCACTTTTCCAGACAATTTAAGACAAAGACAGGCATATCTCCGTCGGTAT
>JGI994J12354_10001802_pt1 | contig 21473 bp, 19 predicted proteins | sample IntmicLarv3ML3BL_FD_12354 | JGI IMG/M metagenome (IMG submission 12354) | reverse complement strand
AACCCAATATAATCATCCAAATAGGAATCGTTAAAAGCCCTACAAAAATAGATATCGCCGAACCGCTAACCGCATACTGTTCATCCGCACCATATGCTCCACTCATAACACTTACCTGTGTAATAACCGGTAACGCGTTTTCAATCAAAAGCACTGATCTTGGAAAGACTTCTATCTTCATCAAGATACCTAATCCCAGACAAATAATCGGTGCCACCACCAAGCGTAGTATCAGCATGAATGGAATCCCTTTTTGAAATCGTAATTTTTTCAACCCTATTTCATATAAAATATAACCACAAAAAATAAGCGCTAACGGTGTTACAGTCTCTCTTATATACCCCATAAATGTCATTATCAATTCGGGCGGTCTTACATCAGCAAGCAATAGAATAAATGCTATAATTACACCGATAACAGGAGGTTTGTTCAAAATATTTTTTATAATTTCTTTTACACTTCTTTTTTTATCTAGCCCTCCCGCATGCTCCATCAAAAAAACACCGATAAACTGTACCATAATTGTACTGGCTATATAGCAAATCATCACATAAGGTACGCTTTCCTCACCGAATAACTGTCTTGAAACCGGCAAGCCAATGAACACCGTATTGGGAAAAGCGCACATCGAAATGAATACCCCTTTTTGTTTCCTTGGCAACTTCAGTAGATTGCCGATAATCGCTCCTAACACAAGCACGCTTCCCATCGTTAGAAGAGCAACAAGCAACATGATGCCCATTTCCGCAAGCATACTTCTATTCAAATTATTTAGAAGCCCTGTTATACAGACACAGGGAACAGCAATATTTAATATAAACCTACTTATAAACTTCTTCTCTGATTCACCCATCCAACCTAAGCGTCCCATTATGTAACCAACACCCATAAGCATTATTAAAATAATACTTGTTGAAAGTGCATTAAAAAAATCCATCATCTTTTTCACTTCTTTTCTATCATTATTGTGTCACTGCTATTTATAAATATATCATTTTTTTCCAGTTCTGCCAATCCTCAAAAAAAGACACGACCTTGCAGCCGTGCCTTTTTTACCTACACTCTTTTTAACATCACTTCTTTTTCATATGTCTGCACTTCTTTAAACCAATCTTCTTTTTCCGGAACATTATTAATCTGACAGAAATAATTCCATACATCACCGATTGGATATGTCTTTAATTCTTCCTGCATCACCATTAATTCTGAAAATTGCTGAGTGTCTTGTAATTCTTTTAATCTCGCATTAGGAAGTAATAACGCATTCAACAATGCTTTTTGCATATTTCTCATTCCCACACACCATGCGGAAACTCTGTTAATGCTCGCATCAAAGAAATCTAATCCGATAATCACTCTGTTTAACGCATCATTTCTAACAATCTCTTTGGCAATCTCTTTGGTTTCATCATCAAATAGTACTACGTGGTCACTATCCCAACGCACTGGTCTGGTAACATGAAGAGCTACCTTTTCACTGAATAATAACAACGAAGATATTTTGTCCGATACCACTTCTGTTGGATGATAATGCCCATTATCCATAAGCGGAACAATTCCTTTATTCATCACATAATTCATCGTAAATTCTGCGGAACCTGCGGTATAAGATTCTAAACCGATTCCAAATACCTTTGATTCCAAACATACAAGAACTTTTTCTTTATCATAGTCAATTCCTAAAATTTGATCTAAAGAATCTTTATATCTAGCTCTTGGCCCCATTCTATCCGCTGGAATGTCCTTAAAACCATCTGGAATCCAAATATTCATCAAACATGGAGATCCTAACTCTTCAGCAAAATATTGTGAAATACGAATACATGCTTTGCCATGATCAATCCAAAACTTACGAATTTCTTCATCTGGGCTTGTCAAGGTATACTCGGCTGCCTTTGAATGTGAGAAGTAAGTAGGATTAAAGTCCAATCCTAACCCTCTTTCTTTTGCAAATTCTACCCATTTTGCAAAATGCTTTGGCTCTAATTTATCGCGGTCTACCCAGCCGCCCTCTTCAAATATTGCATAATTCGCATGTAAATTAATTCTATGCTTTCCAGGAATTAAACTCATTACTTTATCAATATCTGACATTAACTCTTCTGGTGTTCTCGCTTTCCCCGGATAATTTCCGGTCGCCTGAATACCACCTGTCAACGCCCCATCTGTATCAAATCCTCCTACATCATCACCTTGCCAGCAGTGCATGGAAATTGGCACTGATTTTAAGATTTCTAACACTTGCTCCGTATCCACTCCTAGTTTTGCATATATCGCTTTTGCTGATTCATATCTTTCTTTTGTCATCATGATTTCATTCCTCCATTTTTTTATTTTAAGGCATTATCGCCTATTATACATTGATTTCTTTTCCTGCTTCATCATACTTTTTAATCTCAAAAGACTGTGCAACACATGTTCTAGCATCACTTAAATTCTTAAATACCCCGTCTGCCATCATCTGTACAATCACATTTCCAATGGCTGTCGCCTCCGTTGGCCCTGCCCACACTTTTTTGCCCGTATATTTCGCTGTCAGCCCATTCAGATAACCGGCATTAGCTCCACCGCCAATCACATAAATAGTGTCATAAGTATTGCCTGTAATCGCTTCAATTTCCTTTACGGTATCACCGTAGCATTTTCCTAAGCTATTATAAATGACCGCTGCGATTTCACCCACCGTTTCAGGCACTTGCTGCTCCGTCTTTTTGCAAAATTCCTGTACCGCCTGTATCATGTTAGCTGGTGCAAGAAACATCTCGTTATTACAATCTACGATTGATGTAATCGTCTCTTTCGCTGCTCTTTCACAGATTTCGGCAAAAGATAACTCTTCTGTAAATTCCTTTTTTACCGACTGTATCATCCATAATCCCATTATATTTTTCAAATAACGAAAACGATGGTCATAACCGCCCTCATTAGTGAAATTGCTTTTCATACTTTCCGCTGAACAATCAGCCTGTCCTCTTTCAATTCCCATTAATGACCAAGTTCCAGAACTAATATAGATTGCATTATCATCATTTGTCGGCATTGCCAACACTGCCGAACCGGTATCATGTGTGGCTGGAAGTATAACTCGGCAATCAAACCCTATCTCCTCTTGTATCGCTTTTGTAAATCCACCCACTACTGTTCCCGGCATCGAAACTGGCTGAAATATATCCGCATTATATCCAAGTAACTGAAGCAACTCATAATCCCAATCATTGGTGACAGAATTAACTAATTGGCCTGTTGTCGCATTCGTATATTCCATCTTCTTTACTCCTGTTAAGAGGAAGTTAAAATAATCTGGAATCATCAGCATTGATTTTGCCTGTTCAAGATATTCAGGATTTTGCTCTTTTACCGCCATCAACTGATATACGGTATTAAAAATTTGCTTTTGAATGCCTGTCCTTCCATATAAATCCTCTAAAGATATTTTCTCATATACCTTTTCATCCATTCCATTCGTGCGACTATCTCTATATCCCACCGAACCGCCTAGAATTTCATTCATCTCATCTAGCAGNACATAATCCACTCCCCATGTATCAATCGCCATCGAGAAAGGTACTTTGCCAATCTTGTGACACTCTTTTAAACCATTTTTAATCTCTTGAAATAGNCTTTCCACGTCCCAATATAAAGTACCGTCTTTATTATACATTTCATTGGAAAAGCGATACACTTCTTCTAATTGCATCTTGCCATCCACTATAGATGTAAGCATATGTCGTCCGCTAGATGCACCAATATCAATAGCCAGATAGTATTTAGTCATTTTATACCTCCTTATATCTATATTATTTTCTCTGTCTTTTCTTTCATTATACTTATTCTTTAATTAAAAATAAAGGACGCTATTCATTAAAAATAGGGTCCTTATTTGCATATTTTTTCATTTTATATATTCTTGTTTTTATGTTCTTCTCTATATTCTTTTGGGCTGATTCCGTATCTTTCTCGGAATTTTCGATAGAAATAGCTGGTATTATCATACCCCACCGACTTAATAATATCAATAATCGGCATAGTGCTATAACTCAATAGATATAACGCTTGATTCATTCTTTTCATTTGTAATAATTCTTTGTATGTTTTCCCAGCCCGTTTTTTTATTTCACGACTGAGCCAATAGATATCATATTTCATTAAATCTGCAAGTTCTAAGAGACTTCCATTGCTGTAATTCTCTTCAATATAACTCAACACATGACCAACCAATTCCCGATCATAAGCATTGTCTCCAATTTCCATTCTATCCATATGATTTAACAGGTGAAGCAAAAGTAAGCCCATTGTAACTTGATTGCTGCTTCTTTTATTCGAGATATCGTAAAAAACCGTCCAGACCATATTTTCCACCAGATTCTGAATCGGTAAAATATCTGCTACATGGAAGTATAAATAGGAAGTACTTCCTTTCTTTTTACATAAAGAGTCAACCAAAAATTCTTTTAATGTATTCTCCTCTGCTCCCATCATTGAAAAGGCGGTATTAAAAAACTCCGGCAAAATAATAAAGTTCACCGCGATATCTTCATCTCCTGCCGGCAAGATTTCCTGAACTGCACTTTGATTTAAAAATAATAAATCGCCCTCTTCTAAAACCACTTCTGTACCATCTAATATATGAGTGGTCGTGCCTTTACACATATAAATCACTTCAATATAGTTATGACGATGCTTGGGAAAATGGACAAATCTTGTATGTGGTCGAACCTGTATTAATTTTCCTTTTTGCAACAGTTTTTCACAATCAACAATTAATTCCTTTTTTTCTGTATAAAGATTGGAATCAATATGATTGTCCCCCGCTAAAATTCGCCTTTCTTCTTCTGTAATCACAGATAATTCTTTCAACAACTCTGTGTGCATATCATATCCTCTATCCTTGTCCCATTATTTCTTTTGTCAGTTCCATATATTCTTTTCCGCTTCTGCTGCCTTTTTTATATGCAATGACAGGCATGTTATTATCTTGAGACCATTCCACATTGCTGTCTATACGAATGTAGGTATCATAAACCTTCACATCTTCCAATTCCTGCATCCCCTCTATTGTCTGCTTAAAGTAGTTTTTTCTTGTATCCACTTTCGTAATTACAATGCCACCTATCCGCAAATCCGGACTAATTTGCTTTACCTCTTCTAAAAATTCAAACATATTACCTAGTCCAAACAACCCCCATGGGGTACATTCTACTGGTATAATCACTTTATCAGACGCACAAAGTATATTCATCACCCAACCTCCAAGAGTTGGTGGGGCATCTATTAATATATAATCGTAAGTACCTAATTCTTTAATCTGTTTTAATGATTTCTTTAAAATAAATTCTCTCTGCCACTTCGTGAATAACTCATATTCTATTGAACTCATTAGCGTTGAAGAGGGAATTAAATCGATTCCATCATATGGTGTCTGTACAATATAATCTGATAAATCCGCCTGCCGCTTAATGCCCTCATACAAATTCTTCTCACTTTGGGCAAATTCCAACACTCTTTCCTCATCAAATATGGAAAGCGAAAGATTTAACTGCATATCTCCATCTATTAAAAGCACCTTTTTACCTAACATTGCAAGACTATAGCCTACATTGGAACAAGTGGTTGATTTACCACTTCCTCCTTTATTATTGGTAAAACAAATTACTTGTGTATTCACCATCTGAAATCTCCTTTACATGGGTAATTTACCTGTTCTCTTCACAGTATATCACGATTTATTCCCCTTGTACAATACCGCCTCTATTTGGTTTCACTGGATTTATTCACACTTCACCTATAAAAGACTTTATTTAAAAACAAGCCATTTGGAGGTACGGTCTCCCCTGCATTCACTCGTTCTTTCATCTCCATAATCTTGTTAATATCAGAAACCTTACTATCACCCTTTCCCACTTCTAAGAGGGTTCCCACTATAATTCTAACCATATTATATAAAAAGCCGTTTCCCCGTATTTGAATGGATAGCTGATTTTCTACCCTCTCTACTTTTATATCGTGAATAGTCCTAACACAAGATTTCTCTTGTCTTTTCTCTGAAGTGAAACTTCTAAAATCATGTGTGCCAATAAAATATGCACTCGCCTCTTTTATTTTACGACAATCTATCTCATAAGGATAATGATATTTATATTTCCTCGTAAATACATCTGCTTTTTCCCGCAAGTCTATCTGATATATATACTCCTTTGAAATTGCACTCAATCTACTATGAAATTTATCATTCACTTTTTCAATCTCATTCACTTTGATATCCGTTGGTAATATCGAATTTATGCGCTCTAAAAATACACTTCTAAAAAGCTCCTCTGGCACCCCAAAATTTGCCACCTGTCCATTCGCATGAACTCCTGCATCAGTTCGCCCAGAGCCGTGTATTTCTATCCTTTGCTTAAATATTTCTTGCAATTTCCCCTCTATGATTCCCTGTATCGTCCGCTTTGTATTCGTCTGTTTTTGCCAGCCTTGATAATTGCTTCCATCATAAGAAATCTCTATTTTATAATTCATTATTTCCTGCCCTTTTCATATCACCTATATATCCATTGCCGTTTCCAATAATCGCTTGGTATATTCCTCTTTCGGAGCATAAAATATCTGTTCCCGCTCCCCCTGTTCAATAATTTCCCCATCTTTCATAACGAGAACTCTATCACACACCTGATATATAACATTCAAATCATGAGATATAAATAAATAAGAAAGTGCCATACTCTCTCGTAGCTTCACCATCAATTCTAATATCTGCTTTTGAACGGTTACATCTAAAGCTGATACCGGTTCATCAGCAATAATCAATTTCGCTCCCGCTATTAGAGCGGCCCCGATACTCACCCTTTGTCTTTGACCACCACTTAATTGACTTGGATATCTCTCTAACATAGCTTCTTCCAAACCAATCCAGGCTAACATTTCTTTCACTTTTTCTTTTCGCTCTGCTTTGGCAGCATTTCCCAAATTTCGCAACGGTTCCTCTAATATCCAGCCAACTTTCTTCGCTGGATTTAAAGAACTAAATGGATCTTGAAAAATCATTTGCGGGTGTTTTGTATGGTGTATAATCTCGCCATCAATATCCTTTATAAACCCTAAAATGCTCTTCGATAAGGTTGATTTCCCCGTACCACTTTCGCCTACCAACCCTAAAATTTCACCTTTCTTCACTTGAAAGGAAATATCTTTTAATATCTGCACTCTTTCTTTTCTATGCTCACCTTTTACAAATACATTTAAATCTTTTACTTCTAAGACATTTTCACTGATCATCTGATTGTTCATTTCCCCACTCCTTTCCTGAAATTCTGCTTTTTCTGGTCGGAATAGAGTCCAGCAGCATTTTTGTATAACTATCCTGCGGATTATAAAATACTTCTTCTATCGTTCCCTGCTCCACAAGTTTCCCCTTATACATAACTAAAACCTTGCCGCATAGCTGTTTTATAACGCTTAAATTATGAGAAACAAATAAAATGGAGGTTTTACGCTCCTCATTTATTCGTTTTAACAACTGTAAAATCTGAGCCTGTACGGTTACATCTAAAGCCGTTGTTGGCTCATCAGCAACAATTAACTCCGGATTGCAAATTAATGCCATTGCAATCACAACCCTTTGACGCATACCGCCAGAAAGCTCATGCGGATACATATTATATACCTTTTCGGGATTGCGTATTTCCACTTCTTTTAATAACTGAATTACTTTCTCTTTCCTCTCCTCTTTTGAATACTTCTCATGTATGCGTAATGGTTCTTCCACTTGCTTGCCAATTTTTTGAACGGGATTTAAAGAGGTCATTGGCTCTTGAAACACCATTGCAATATGCTTTCCTTGAAATCTTCTTAATTCTTTTTCAGATATTTTCAAAAGATTTGTCTCTTTAAAATAAATCCCCCCCTGAAAAACCTCTGCCTCCTCTGGCAGCAATCCCATAATGCTCAAAGCCGTCATCGTCTTCCCTGAACCTGACTCACCTACAATGCCAATGATTTCGCCTTGTTCCACTTCAAACGAAAGCTCCTTTATAACTTTATGCTCTTCCTCCACTCCAAAACCAATGGTCAATCCCTCAACTCTTATTATCTTCATCTTCTACCATACCTTTCCTTTAAGCCATCACTCAAAAGATTCAGCCCTATTACCAAAAGAATAATGAGTACCCCCGGAAAAATAGCGAACCACGGCACGGTAAATAAATAAGCCTGCGCCTCCGATAACATCCTTCCCAGACTAGGTTCTGGCGGCTGTACGCCAATTCCTAAATAACTCATTCCGGCCTCTGCCAAAATGGCATTATTAATCCCTATCATCAGAGATGACAATAGTACCGGAATGATATTAGGGAAAATATGTACAAACATAATACGCAATTTTTTTGCACCATATAATTTCGCGCTTTTACTAAAATCTTGATTTCGATAATATATATATTCTCCCCTAATAATTCGGGAATAACTCGGTATTAAAGCAATGATAAGAGCTAAAATCACATTATTTTTCCCTGTTCCTAAAAAACCAATAAAGACCATCGCTAAAAGCACATTAGGAAATGCCGTAATAATATCCGTAACACGCATAAACACCTGATCTAACCAACCGCCTACATACCCGGTAAATGCCCCTATCAAGGTTCCCAGTGCTGCACCTATCATGACTGCCACAAAAGCCACAAAGAAGGTGTTGCTACACCCTCTTAGCGCTCTGCTAAAAATATCTCTGCCAAAATTATCCGTTCCCATTAAATGTTTCAAGGTCGGAGCAGCAAACTTATTGAGTCCGTTCATCGCCTCAGGGTCATAAGGGGTATAAAAATATCCTACAACAGTAACCAATAGCATCACCGTTGTAATTATAAAACCTATTTTAAAATTGATACTCTGTTTCATCTGGCCGCCCCCTCTCTTGTACAAAGTCTAAATCTCCATCCGCGGATCCAGCACCCGATATATCACATCCACTATCAGATTTAAAGACACCACAAAAATACCAATGATGACAACTAAGGCTTGTACCACGGGATAATCTCTATTCGCAATCGAAGAGATTAATAATCTTCCCAAGCCCGGTATCGAAAAAACCTGTTCTATAATGATGCTTCCAGCAACCATATCAGCGATCAAAAAAGCTAAGTATGTAATTACAGGCATAAGTGCATTCTTTAACACATGCCCGTATAAAATCTGATTTTTACTGTTTCCCTTGCTATAAGCAGTTCTTACATAATCCTGCTTCAACTCTGCCCCAATAGAATCCTTTAATAGTCTCGCAATCATGGCACTTCTAGGAAGCGCAATCGCAATCACTGGAAATATCATATACTTCAAGAAGCCCAGCACTGTTTCTTGATAGGAAACATATCCCCCAGGTTTAAACCACCTCAACACTAATCCAAAAAAGTAAGTGATTAATATCCCCAGAAAAAATGCCGGCAACGCCATAAAAATCTGATTGATGGTCGTTAAAACACCTCTCATCGGATATTTGTTATACTTAGCAATCACTATTCCCGCTGGTATTCCAATCAGCAACAACAAAGTGACCGACAAGCCTGTTATAATCATCGTGATTACCAGCTTATCACCAATCAAATCCTTAACAGGTATTTTATAACTATAGGATATTCCAAAATCGCCTCTTAAGGCATTTCCAATCCACTTACCGTACTGTGAAAGCAAAGGATCATTTAACCCCATCTCCGCTCTCAAAGCCGCTATGCTTTCCGGTGTTGCTTCCGTTCCTAAAAGAGATGTAGCGGGATCTCCTTTTATCACTTGAAATGAAAAAAAAGCACAAATGGAAATAATGCCTATTGTAATTACCAGTGATAGCAATTTTTTTATCATATATTTCATTTGTGCCTCCTTATATTTTCTTGCAAATATTCACTTTTTATTCTGTATATTTATAAATTGTCGACATATCCAATACATATAAAGGATAGAAAGTATATCCGCCGTACTCGGAGTTAATCGCCACCAGGCTCGCCATGTCTTGAATATAAACATTCGCCGCCTCTTCTGTCAAAATCGTTTGCAATTCTTGATAATATTTAATTTGTTCCTGATCATCTATTGTGCTTGTCGCCTTACGAAATACTTCATCATATTTTTCATTGCTAAAGTTTGTAAAGTTACTGCCGCTTTGAGATGTAAAGCGTTCTAAAAGTGCTCTTGCGGTCAATGTTGAAGCGTCTACTCCTATTACCGTTGATTCATAGTTTTTCTTGGCATAAACATCATCAAGCCATGCCGACCATTCTATGAGTTCAATATTCGCTGTGACCCCGATTTCTTTTAACTGCTCTCGAATCACTTGAGCAGTATCCACATGCGGCTTATAATTAGATGGTACTGTAATTGTCATCTCGAATCCGTTCGGATATCCTGCCTCCTCTAACAATCTTTTGGCTTCCTCGATATCCTGTGCATAAACCTCTTTTAACTCTTCCAAATAATATTTCTTAAATGCCGGAAACACACTGCTGCCTACCTCTGTTCCCTTTCCATCTCCCATTATTTGAATGATTTCTACTGGATCAACAGCATAACTTAATGCCCGACGAACGTTCACATCATTAAACGGTTCTGCTGCATTATTTAAGTACAAGGCCTGAATTAAATTCATCGTTCCCTCTTTAATCGTAAACTCTTCACCCAACTCCATTGTCTGGCTGGAAGTTAAACGCTGAAACATATCTACGGAACCACCTTTTAAACTCATAACAATCATATCGGCATCAGCCACCACTTTAAACTCCACTCTATTAAGGTGTGCCTTTTCGCCCCAATATTCTTCAAATCTTTCCACTATAAGATTTTCCTGCGGAGCTCTGGAAACATATTTAAACGGACCTGTTCCAATCGGATTGCTGTTTATATCCTCAACATCCTTGGGAATAATCGCTGTCGTCGTATATGCCAGAAATTCTACATTTGGCTCGGTCAGATGAATTATAATTGTTTTTTCATCCTTTATCTCTACACTGTCAATAATAGAATACGCCGATACCAGTGGTGCTCCACTTGAAGTATCCGCGCATCTTTTTATAGAATATTCTACATCTTCTGCCGTTACTTCTGCTCCATTATGAAACTTTACATTTTCTCTCAACATAAAAGTGTAACTTTTATGATCCTCAGATACAATGAATTCACTAGCAACCGCAGGGACTAAATTTCCTTCTGAATCAGGCTTTACTAAGCCCTCAAAAATATTGAATAAAACTTCTTTAGTTCCTGCCGCTCTTGCTAAGTGTGGGTCAAGACTGTCTTCTAAATCTTGTGCAATTCCAACTACTATCTGAGAATCATTATTTGTGCTTTCTCGCTTCTCCTTATCACCTGTGCAGCCGCCCAGTGCAATAGTTACACTCATTACTCCTAACACCAAGAGAGATTTTAACATTTTGCTTTTCATCATTCTAGTCTCCTATCTCTTAAAATAATAATTTTTTATCCCTTACATAAATTGGGATTATTTAGTTGTCTGTTATATTTTATCCCCTTGTGCCATAAAACACAAGGGGATTTTTATTTTTTTATTCTATTTTATTATAATTTTTTTCAATTCATCCATAAATGTGTTCACATCTTTAAATTCTCGGTATACTGACGCAAACCTTACATAAGCAACCGCGTCCAAGTCTTTTAATTTGTCCATTACAATCTCGCCTATCGTATTGCTGTCAATCTCTTTTTCTTCCCGTTTAAAAATAACGGTCTCTATTTCATCCAACACTTGATTAACTTGTTGAATTGGAACCGGACGCTTATAGCATGCCCGCATCACACCAGCCTCAATTTTAGTTCGATCATATTCTTGTCTAGTTCGATCTTTTTTAATCACCACAAGAGGTATCGTTTCTATTTTCTCATAGGTTGTAAAGCGTTTTGAACACTCATCACATTCCCTTCTTCTTCTGATGGAGCTATTATCATCTGCTGGCCTTGAATCTACTACTCTTGTATTATCTTGATTACAAAAAGGACACTTCATCTATTTCCTCCTAGATATGCTTTATTTATTGTTAAATAAAGTATACCTAAAGTCCTTTCTCTCGTCAATATTTTCCTTATTTAAACAATTCATTAAATTGTCTGTATTTAGAAATATTACCCCACTTCGCATATTTACCCGCACATCCCCCCCTATTTTCACATATATTATTAGAAAAACAGAGGGAAATTTGAGAATGAGACTATGTGATTTAAAACAAAAAGAAGTGATCAATGTCCGCACTTGCTGCTGCCTAGGCTGTGTTGTTGATCTTGAGATTGATGATTGTAACGGTTGTATTATCGCTTTAATCGTTCCAGGTCCCGGAAAATTCAGTATTTTTGGACGCGACTCGGAATATGTGATACCTTGGTGTACAGTAAAACAAATCGGAGTAGATATTATCTTAGTAGATATTGATGAGGAAAAAGTTTTAATTAAATGCGGTTGATGTACACTCTCTTTTTACATAAAAACACCTCGAGACAAAACAAAAGAAGTAGCTAGAAAAACACTCCTAGCTACTTCTTTAATATCCTAATTAAAATGGATTTTCAGTTTTATACAATCTTTCTTTTGGATTATTAACACCAATTTCTTCCACGTCCACACCAATATAACGGAATACTTCATAAAGTGCTTTTCCGTAATGTCCAAAAGCTACCGCACCATGATGTGGGTAATTTCCTTCGATCAACACATGACGATAAAATCTTGCCATTTCAGAAATTCCAAAAATACCAATTCCTCCAAATGATTTTGTTGCTACCGGAAGCACTTCTCCATGTGCAATATATGCGCGAAGTTTTGCATCCGCGGTACTCTGTAGGCGATAGAACGTGATATCACCAGGTATGATGTCACCCTCCAAGGTTCCTTGTGTAACTTCTTCTGGTAAAGCCCTTGCCATAATCATCTGATATTTCATTGAACAAGATGATAGCTTACTCGCTGCGGTATTACCACAATGGAAGCCCATGAAAAGATCATCATTTGTATAATTATATTTTCCTTCAATTTCTGATTTATACATATCTTTTGGAACAGTATTGTTAATATCAAGTAATGTAACTGTATCTTGACTCACACAAGCTCCGATAAATTCACTTAACGCTCCGTAAATATCAACTTCACAAGATACTGGTATACCACGTTCAGTCAAGCGGCTATTTACATAACATGGAACAAAACCAAACTGTGTCTGGAAAGCTGGCCAACATTTTCCAGCAATAGCCACATATTTTCTATATCCTCTATGTGCTTCTATCCAATCAAGCAATGTCAATTCATATTGGGCAAGTTTTGGTAAAATCTCAGGTTTATTATTTCCGTCGCCCAATTCTCTTTCCATCTCTTTCACTATCTCTGGAATACGTGGATCATTCGCATGTTCATTAAACGCTGCAAATAAATCTAATTCTGAGTTTTCTTCAATCTCAATATCCAAGTTATAAAGCTGCTTAATTGGCGCATTACAAGCAAGGAAATTTAACGGACGAGGTCCAAAACTGATGATTTTCAAATCTTTTATAGCCGCAACTGCTCGCGCAATCGGTATAAATTCATGAATCATATCAGCACATTCTTGCGCATCTCCAACCGGATATGCTGGAATATATGCTTTAATATTGCGTAATTTGAGGTTATAACTCGCATTAAGCATACCGCAATACGCATCACCACGACCTTGAATAAGATTGTCGCCGCTCTCTTCTGCTGCTGCAACAAACATAACCGGTCCATCATAATGTTTTGCCAATAGGGTTTCTGCTATTTCCGGCCCAAAGTTCCCAAGATATACAACCAAAGCATTACATTCTTCCTTTTTCACATCTTCTAATGCCTGTATCATATGTATTTCACTTTCTACGATACAAATTGGACATTCATAAATTTCACTGGCATCATATTTGTTCTTGTATGCCTCTACTAATTTCTTTCTTCTTCCCACAGAAAGAGTTTCTGGGAAACAATCTCTGCTCACTGCAACAATTCCGACTTTCATTTTTGGCATGTTCAAATTCATTTTTTAATCCTCCTAGTTTTTTATATTGTTAAATTTACACCTTTTAATCCTATAAATCCTCCGTCAACTCCTCCATCTTTATGAGCAATCAACCATTTATTTCTTGCTAATAATAACTTATCCTCTGGAAATTTTCCCGCCAGATTTGGCACCTCTGTATTCGTTCCTTTTGGCAACACTACTGCCACTTGAAAACCCTCTTCTTTGGTGCTGCATGGTGCAAAATGAAGCGTTGTTGCATAGAATTCAACGACACTCCCTGCTGGTGCCTCAAAGACCTCCATCTTCGCTGTATCATATGTATAATCATCCTCAATATCCTGTTGTGAACCGAGGATAAATATCGTGTCCATTGTCGGAATATTAATCTCCGAATCACGATGATACTCCACCGCATTTAATGCCCGATTGTGTCCATTGCAATATCCAATCTGAATTGGCATTCCACCAAAAACACTGTCCCTAATTTCTGCAAATTCTGCACATGTTTCTAGCTCTTGATCTGATGGCGTATAAAAAACATCCGTTGGTATTTCTGTTTTTTCAAGCTTCTTCAACAAATCTGGTACTTTTAATTCTAAAACACGACCATATTTTTGAAAAGCTTGGTCGGTGATTTTCTTAATTTCCATGTTCTTCCTCCCGTATTTTTTGATTTCTTTATTTAGTTCACTCACTGAACTAAATATCATCTGCTTATTATTTTACCGCCTTACAAGATAAAATGCAAGACCTTTTCGCTCAATAAATTATATCAATTTCCATTCTGATACCTAAAAAACACTCCTGAATAAAATAAGATTATTTTCATTCCAGAGTGTTTGGTTTTATCGCAAATGATTCTTCATACTTTTCAGTGCATTTTTTTCAAGCCTGCTCACCTGTGCTTGAGAAATATTGATTTCTTCGGCTACCTCCATCTGTGTTTTCCCTTCAAAAAATCTAAGTTCTACAATATATTTTTCCCTGCTATTTAATTTTTTCATCGCTTCATTTAAAGATAAGTCTTCTATCCAATGTGCTTCTTTGTTTTTCTTATCACTAATTTGATCCATTACATACAGAGTATCTCCCCCCTCCGAATATACTGGTTCATACAAGCTGACCGGACTTTGAATTGCATCCATTGCCAACGCAATATCCTCTTTTGAAATTCCGATTTCTTCAGCAATTTCATTAATTGTCGGTTCCTTAGCATGCAGCTTAATTAAGTTTTCTTTCGCATAAATTGCCTTGTATGCGATATCCTTTAACGAACGGCTCACCCGAATACTATTATTATCTCTTAAATACCGCCTTATTTCTCCAATAATCATCGGCACTGCATAGGTGGAGAATTGGACATTTAAGTCACAATTAAAATTATCTATTGCCTTTATCAATCCAATACAACCAATTTGAAATAAATCATCAGCATTTTCATTACTATTTGAAAAACGCTTTATTACACTTAGAACTAATCTTAAGTTTCCCTTAATATATAACTCTCTAGCTTCTTCATCTCCAGCTTTGATTTTCTTAAATAATTCATCTTTCTCTTCACGTTTTAACAAGGGCAGCTTTGCGGTATTCACACCACAAATCTCAACTTTACTCAAAGCCATAATGTTTATCCTCCTAATTTGTAATATCTACTAAAATGATTCACATTATGGTTTTAAAATATTCAAACTCCTAAAAAATATAACAAAGTTTTAGCCCTTGACAAATCTTTTTTTCCGCTTTTTCATTCTATTCAAAACGTACAATTTCTTTTTTCAAACGTTTAATAATCTTCTTTTCAAGACGTGATATATAAGACTGTGAAATCCCTAAAAGATCAGCCACTTCCTTTTGGGTCATCTCTTCCCCATCGGTTGTACTAAGTCCAAATCTTAACTGTACAATTACCTTTTCACGCTCCGAAAGTCGTGAAATCGCCTTGCCTAAAAGTCGGCGTTCCACATCATTTTCAATATCTTTATAAATAATATCTTCATCAGTTCCCAAAATATCGGATAATAATAGTTCATTGCCATCCCAATCGACATTTAACGGTTCATCAATGGACACTTCCATTTTTGTTTTATTATTTCTTCTTAAATACATTAATATTTCATTCTCAATACATCTGGAAGCATAGGTTGCTAACTTAATATTCTTTGTGGGGTTGAACGTATTGATTGCTTTTATTAAACCTATCGTTCCTATGGATATTAAATCTTCCACCCCAACTCCAGTATTATCGAATTTCTTTGCTATGTATACCACTAATCTCAAATTATGCTCTATCAGAACTGCTTTGGCCTCCCCATCATATTCCGTCCCCAAGCCCTCTATCGCTTCGGCTTCTTTCTTTGTATCCAGCGGTGCTGGCAAAACTTCCGTTCCCCCTATATAGTGAATATCATTTAACTTTGAAAATAATATATTTTGCAAGCTTGATATTACACGAAAAGAAAATTTTTGTGGAATTGCTACTTTGATAACCATATCTTTCCTCCTAATCATTTACTAACATTGGACTAAGTACTACCTGATATTCTCCTTTTACTGAAACAGGTTGTTTACAAACCGCTAAAACTGGATTTTTCACTATAATATTTCTTTTTCCCATTTTTATATTCATGAAATCAATCGTCACTGCTGGTAATACTCCTTTTTCTTTGCCAATCGAATGAAAGGGTATATACCTTATCTTTTTTTCAGCGTTCTGACCAAATTCTTCATAATTTCCCATTTTCATAAGACTATCTATGCTCGTTTCTTCCATCAACCCTTTTATTGCCGCATAATCTAAAATGCTCACAGGCTTTTGACTAAATGGATCCCTTAAATGATTGCCTGTATCCAGAAATCCTATCAACTCTTTTTTTCGTCCCTTTTCAATCAATATAACTTCATATGTATTGATTACTTTATTTCTAAAACTTTTGAATCCATTTATTCCGCACACCATAATAATATAACTTAAGGTCGTGAGCGTCAGAAAGGTACGAAATGCTACTGACCTTTGACCGCTCCCCATTAATGCTAAGTTAAGCCAGTTATCTATTTCTATATAGCCAGAAAGTGCTTCATAAATTCCGACCATAATGAATGCCAGCACATATAGAGATAACACTCCCCTAACCAAATTCTTTTTCCCCTTTATATTACACCCGATTTGAACCATACATGTACTCGTCACAATATACCCTATTAATATTTGCATCAATACACTTCTTATTGGTAGCACTACCAAAATACAGGCCATTAGACTTCCAACTATACTTCCGAGCAAAACCCTAAAATGTGTTGTTTGGCATTTTAAAATTTTTCTCACTAATGTTAAAAGTATATAATTCATCACTACATTTACAACAAATAAAATATCTATATACAATTCCAAATACATATTACTCCCGCCTATCTACTTTTTAGATATTTTACCTTTCTTCTTTTGATTGCACCCCCATTCTATGCCGTGTTTCCGCTCGCTTCTCAATCAAGCACTCACTCATTATATTTTATTTGTCCGGTGAGTTTTGTCAAAAGAGAGTAGTCGTTTCAATTTTTTGTTCGACATAAAAAAAGTATTTCAAAGGATATATGACTTTCTTCTCTATCCTTTAAAATACTTTATTTTTCTTATTCTATGTATAGTTTCAACACTTAAATCTCTTTTTTTGCTTCATGCATTACTTGCAAACTTTGTAATAATTTATCTATTAATATCTGTCCCGGAGCCGATGACTTATTTACAATTCCAAAAGTCAACGCTGAACCAGAGAACTCACCCGCAATTCGGCTAATAATTCCCATACTTCCCATTGACATCGTGATAACCGGTATGCCCTCACCCTCTTTATTCACTTCCAAAGTAGCGCTTAACAACTCCAAAACATCCTCTTTTTCAACTGGCATCACTGCAATTTTCCCAATATCTACACCCAGCATCTGCATATGTTGTAAGCGTTTCACAATCTCCTCTTTCCCTGGTGTTTTGACAAAATCATGATTTGAACCAATCACTTTGATACCTTGTGTTTGCATTTTTTCAATGAGCGATTTTGTTCCATATGAAAAAATTTCGATATCAATTACATCAACTGCTTTCGTGGCAGCCACCATATCATATAGGGCTTCATATTGTTTCAAATTTAAAGAACCGCTGCCTCCCTCAGATTGAGTTCTATAAGTGAATAGTAAGGGCATATCACCCAATATCTCCCTGAGCTGCTGCAATATCTCTTCTATGTAAGAAAAGTCATTTTCTCTTTTCAAAAAGTCAACACGCCATTCCACTATATCGGCCTTACTCTTTTGTATTGCCAGTGCCTCTGTCAATATCATCTCTTTATCTGTCCCCGTTATTGGAACACATATTTTAGGCATTCCTTCACCAATCTTTAAATTCCGAACTTCTACTATATTACTCATATATATTATTTTATCCTCTCTACATTCTTTCCATGTTTGACAAATATTTATTCTTATTATACCATAAGTATCAAAGACAAGAAAGGCAGGATATACCACCTATGAATTATAACATCACCGGCACCACCAATCTCACCTGTCTGCTGGGCAGTCCAGTAGCACATAGCATTTCTCCCCATATACATAACGAAGCTTTCCAAAAACTAGGTTTGGACTATGCTTATCTTTGCTTTGATGTGACAACTGAAACACTGCCTCAAGTGGTAGCAGGTTTAAAAGCAATGGGTGTTAAGGGGTTTAATTGCACTATGCCTAATAAAAATCTTATGTATGAATTGGCTGATGACGTCTCTCCTGCTGCCAGATTAATTGGTGCGGTAAACACGGTTGTAAATGTACAAGGCAATTTAATTGGCCATAATACTGATGGCATTGGCTATATGATGTCGGTGAAAGAAGCCGGACATCATATCATTGGGAAGAAGATGACGATACTCGGTGCCGGCGGTTCCGCAACAGCTATTTGTGCACAAGCCGCTTTAGATGGAGTAAAAGAGTTGTCTATTTTCAGTCGCCGAAGTCGCTTTTGGGACAGAGCAGTCACTCTTGTTAATAACATTAATCAAAGTACCTCATGTCAAGCCACGCTCTATGACTTTGCTTCACCGTCCGTGTTAAAAAGAGAAATCGAAAGTAGTCAGATACTGACAAACGCTACTTCTGTCGGTATGTCTCCAAATTATGAAGAAAGCTTAATTGATGATATTTCGTTTTTCCACAAGGAGCTGATTGTTTCTGATATTATTTACAATCCCAAGGAAACCAAGCTGATGAAATTAGCTAAAAAAGCTGGCTGCCAAACTTTTAATGGGCTTTATATGCTTTTATTCCAAGGCGCAGAGGCATTTCGTTTATGGACTGGAAAGGATATGCCGCTCGAGCATATAAAGGAAAAAATTTTCATTTGACTCACCAAAAGATAAACAGATGTCCACACAAAAACAATCCTGAATAAAATCGAGAAAACATTGATTTTATCAGGATTGTTTTTGTATTGACGAGGCTAAATTCAGTAAAAAATTAACCAACTGCCCCTTTCAAATTCTTTATTTAGTTACTTGCTTTCTCTTTTTCTTAATTATACATATTGGTATTATTGATGAAATAGCAAGTAATGTTAATAATAATTCTATATTTGTTCTATCACCTGTCTTTGGTGGTGATATTACTGGTGTTTTTACTGGAGGCTCTTCTTGCCTTTGTGTATGCTCCACTTCATTTGTATCTAAGTAACCATCATCTTTTTTCGCTGATTCGCTCGGTACTTCTCCTGTTGATGGTATTTTTACCTGAGCTGTATTTTTAATTATTCTTTCACCAGTTGTTTCCATTTTATCCACTGTTACTTCAAAGCTTACTATTACTGTTTCATTTGGCTCTAATGCTTCTACAATCCATATTAATGTTTCTTTTCCATTTAACGTTGTTAGTGTGATTTCTGTATCTTTCTTATCACTCGCTGCAGAATTTCTAACATAAGATGTAAATTGCGGAATTGCATCTCTTATAATTACATTTTCAGCCACTTCTGAACCAATATTCTTCACTTGAATGTGATAAATTATTGTATCACCAGTCTTTACCATAATTCCTGATTCCGGATTGCTTGATTTCAACACTTCAAGCACTGGTATCTGTACTTGGTGATAGGTCGTTTCTGATTCTTTTTTATAGATATCCTCGGGCACTACATTTTCGCCTTGTTTATTATCTACTGTGTCTTCCTCAAAAATCAGATTTTTATTGCTTTCATCTTCTAAATTCGCCTTATTTGTATAAACTCTAATGCTCTCATTTTGCTCTAACTCTGTTGGGGCATATACACGAAATGTCAACTCAGCGATTTCTCCATCCGACATTCCATTTATTACATATACTACTCCTAATTGCTCCACTCCATTTTCATCTGCTATTTTAGTATATTCCATTGATACTACAGTTGCCTTTGAAGCTAATGCTAGATTTGTAAATTGGACTTTCATTGTTCCTGGAATGAATGTGGTTCCATTTGGAATAATATCATAAATGGTAATATCTCCACTTATATTTTCTTTATCCGCTTTTCTATGTACTGTTAGCTTGTATTCTACTATCTGCCCTAATTGTGTTTTTATCGGAGCATTTTCTTCACCCCTGCCCTCTACATCAATACTTTCATTACCCTTTTCATCAACCAAAATGGTTGTGGCTGTTTTATGAAGATCGGATACTCCAAAGTTGGTTTTATGGGTCACTTCATTTGTTTCTAAGGATGATTGGGCTTCATCACTATATTCCAACACTGCTTTATTTACATATAATTTTGCAAATTCTTCATTTTCAATATTCAGCCTGTCTACAATTACTTTGAATTCAAATTTTGTAATACCTGCCTGTACATCTATTGTTGGCCAAGTGATTTTATTTGTTGAAAAATCGCAAGCACTATCTGGCACTGAGACTGTTGTTCCATCTGCCATTGTATAACTAATACTTCCTTTTACAAGTAATAAACCGTCTGGAATAATATCACTTACAGTAACTCCCTGTTGTGCTGCCTCACTATTTAGCTGTAAAGTATAAAGTATGGCCTGTCCTTGATTTACCAAGGTTGCATTTGCTTCATCTGTTCCTCCTGAGGGATTTGAATATTTTACAAAGGAAGATACTTGATGCTCTACCGGATTACTTGGGTCGTATGAATCATCTGGCCCCTCTGGCTCTACTGGCTGACCTGGTCTTGGCAGCTTATATAAGCCTATATTTTGTAATATAATCGCCTCCACTTCTTCTTCCAACTCATTTACCGTAACTGCAAAACTTACTGTTACACTTTCATTTATACCGATTTCTTCTATCAGCCAGTCTATACGGTCTCTCGTGGCTCCATCTAACATTACATTACTCAGTATTCCACCCATATCTACTGAATCCATTTCATAGGTCGTTCCTACCGGCACATAATCTCGAATGCTTACATTTCTTGCTACTGCTTCTCCACTATTCGTT
>JGI994J12354_10001801_pt1 | contig 21493 bp, 17 predicted proteins | sample IntmicLarv3ML3BL_FD_12354 | JGI IMG/M metagenome (IMG submission 12354) | reverse complement strand
GGGAGATGGCGGGGGCAATGGCCACGCCCTGGGCACAGCCGATAATCAATGCGTCCGCATAGGTCATGTCGCGATCCTGCTTGGTGCCGGGGCGCACATGATCCACAAGCAGCAACAGCCCGCCTGTTAACGCAAACCCCGCCGCCAGAAACAGCAGACTGGAGAACAGAGCCTCAATCAAATCGCCGAAAAGCAGTGCCGAAACCACTGCGGGGATGGTGCCGATGATGAGCAAATACGTCGTCTTTTGAAACGGTTTTTTGATAAGTTTCCACAACTCACTCCAATACACCACGAAAACGGGAACCAACGTGCCCAGATGCAGAAGCACCCCGAATGAGAGGGACGACTCCTTGATGCCGAAGAGATGCTGCGCCAGCGCCAGGTGGCCGCTGCTGCTGATGGGAAGAAACTCCGCAATGCCTTGTATGATGCCCAGTATGATGGCTTCTATTATGCTCATGAATGTTCAAACTCCTTTTTGATAGGGTATGTGCGGTGTGATTTCGGTATGCGCGATAAACTCGAATACATGCCGCACCACTTCATCCGCCTTGTTTTCTAACCCGTGACTGCCGTCCTCTATTTCGATATGTCGCGAGGATAGGCCGTTTTGCTGCAGGATATGGTGTGCTATATAGGCGTCGGTAATGCGGTAGATGTTATCGTCAGTGCCCTGTAAAAATAGTACAGGGCATTTGATATTCTTTATGGTATAGACAGGCGCGTGCCGCACGGTGTCCAAATAAAACGCCAGTCCGAAATCCACACCCAGTACAGGTACAGTACCGCCCACCTGCAAATGTGGCAGGTTCTCCACCAAAAGTCGGGCCGGGCCGCCGCTGTTCATGGCGATGTTGGCGGTTATGCAAGTACCTACAGATATTAAAAAAGCCAGTCCATCCATCTCTGCCGCCAACCGCAGTACCGCCGTTGACCCGGAGCTAAACGCGTAACACCCGATGCGGGCGGAATCGGCAAAGCTTTGTGTTGTCGTCCAATTCCATACCGCGCACAAATTGTCCTTCCAACGAGTGTAAGTCATCTCACTCATGTCACCGTCCGTTTCACCGCTTCCGAAAAAATCAAAAGCAATAACAGCCATGCCTTCTTGCATGGCGCGGGCGACAATGCTGTCCATAGGTGGACGAAGCTCCCGATTCCCACCCCAGGCGTGACAGTAAATCAGAGCCGGTGCATGGGCGGTTGTCCCATGCGGCAGATACACTGTACCCTTGTTTTTGTCACCATCCGGAAGGGTAAATGAAAAGGTATGCATCGCAGTTTCCTCCGCCATATAATACTCTCACAACACACAAAGCACGCCGCATATCGTATGCGGCGTGCCAAAGTTTATTTTGCATATTCAATGGCCCGCGTTTCGCGAATCAGATTTACCTTAATCTGACCCGGATACTCGACCTCTGTTTCAATTTTCTTTGCCACTTCACGCGCAAGCATTGTCATGCCTGCATCGTCAACCTCATCCGGCAAGACAATCAGGCGCAATTCACGCCCGGCCTGTATGGCGAAGGATTTCTCAACGCCCTTAAAGCTATCAGCAATTTCCTCCAGCTTCGTCAGTCGCTTAATGTAAGACTCCAGCGTTTCGCGTCTGGCGCCCGGCCTTGCGGCGGAAATCGCATCAGCAGCCTGTACAATTACGGAAATAATATTTGTCGCATCCACATCTCCGTGATGAGCCTCGACCGCGTTGATAATCAAGTCATTCTCGCGGTACTTGCGCAAAAGAGCCGCGCCAAGCGTCACGTGTGAACCTTCTTGATCATGGTCTATGGATTTACCTATATCATGCAGCAGGCCTGCGCGCTTCGCCATTGTAACGTCCACGCCAAGCTCTCCCGCGATCATTCCCGATAAGTGTGATACTTCTATGGAGTGCTTTAACACATTCTGTCCATAGCTTGTCCGGAATCTCATTTTGCCGAGCAACCGCGAAATTTCCGCATGCAGACCATGCACGCCTGTTTCGAATGAAGCTTCTTCGCCTGCCTCGCGGATGACGTTTTCAACTTCCTTCTTCGCTTTCTCGACCATTTCCTCGATACGTGCCGGGTGCACGCGCCCATCAACAATCAGCTTCTCCAACGCCAACCGCGCGATTTCGCGGCGCACCGGGTCGAAACCGGAAAGGATGACGGCCTCCGGGGTGTCGTCGATAATCAGGTCGATGCCTGTCAAAGACTCCAGCGTCCGAATATTGCGGCCCTCGCGCCCGATGATGCGGCCCTTCATTTCATCGTTCGGCAACTGCACCACCGAAACGCTTGTTTCCGCCACGTGATCCACCGCACAACGTTGGATGCTGCTGGCCAAAATATCTTTTGCGCGTTTCTCGCCTTCAAGCTTCGCTTTGCCCTCAATGTCTTTAATCATAACTGCCGCTTCAAGCCGCACGTCCTGCTCAATCATCGAAAGCAAGTGGGACTTGGCTTGCTCAGAAGTCAAACCGGAGATACGCTCCAGTTCTTCCGTTTGTTTCTCGTGGATTTTGGCAGCCTCTTCGCGCTGCACGTCCAGCGCCTCCAGCTTCTTTTGAAGCTGCTCTTCCTTTTTTTCAAAGGAGTCGCTCTTTCTGTCAAGAGTTTCTTCTTTTTGCAACAGCCGACGTTCCAGCCGTTGTATCTCGTTCCGGCGTTCCTTTGCATCTTTCTCGGCTTCATTTTTTGTCTTGATGCTTTCTTCTTTAGCCTCCAGAAGGATTTCCTTCTTTTTGGCTTCTGCGGCCTTCCGCGCATCCGATTTAATCTGCTCCGCTTCTTTTTCGGCGGAACCGACCTTTGCCTCGGCTACTTTTTTGCGGTACATCATCCCTATGAAGAAAAATATCAAACTGCCTACAACAAAGCCAATCAGCAACATAATTGCATCTTTAGGTTCCAGGATTGACACCTCCCTATTAAATTTTCAACGTTCAGCACTTCTTATATATCAAAAAAGAAATAAAAATGCCTAATTTATTCTAATCCTTTTTAAGCGTTATGTCAACAGACAAGCCTTCAAAAAATGTCACAAAATATGCAAAGATATGTACCGCGATTTCTGGTACAATCATCGTGAAACAAAGCAAAACCTACTTTGCATCCTCTGTCACAATCCGTATCGCCTGCCAGGCTGCCTCTGCCAGCATCGCCGCCTTCTCTACCGTTTCCGCCGTGACGGTCAAATGCCCCATTTTGCGCTGCGGTTTTGTTTCCTCTTTGCCGTAGATATGAAGCTTTGCTCCGGCCACCGCAAGTGCCTGCGCCTCGCCTTCCACAACCGCGCGGCCAAAATGCCCGTCTGCGCCCAAAAGGTTGCGCATCACTGTTGGACGCACCAATGATACGTCACCCAAAGGCAGTTCCGCCACCGCGCGGATGTGCTGCTCAAATTGGCTGGTCACACAGCCCTCGATGGAATAATGCCCGGAGTTGTGCGGGCGCGGTGCCACCTCATTAACGAGGACGCTGCCGTCCGCCAGTATAAACAGCTCCACACAGAACATGCCTACGCCTTCGAATATCTTCATCACGCGCTCGGCAATCACCATGGCGCGCTCCCTCGTTTTCTGCGTCAATTCGGCAGGCACCTTGGTTTCAATCAGTATATTGTCCTCATGGAGATTTTGCCCCACGGGGTACACCGCGATGCACCCGTCCGCCGCACGGCACGCCAGCACGGACGCCTCCATTTGAAACGGCACAAACCGCTCCGCCATCAAAAGCAGCTTGCCCCCGCCCAAAGCTTCATATCCCGAATCCAACTCGTCCTCGTTGCGGATAACGAAGTTACCTTTGCCGTCATACCCGCCCGTGCAGGCCTTCAGCATCAAAGGATACCCAAACGCGGCTGCCGCCGCCCGCAGCTCATTCATGTTCGAAACGCCTACGAAATCAGGCACAGGCGCACCACCGTTTTGCAGGGTTTGCTTCTGCAAAAGCTTGTCCCGTATTAAAGACAGGCTTTTGGCAGTCGGATAAATCTTTACGCCTTCCGCCTCTAATTGTAGCAGTGTGTCGCAATCGATGTGCTCAAATTCATAGGTCAGTACATCGCACTTGACCGCCAGTGTCCGCACCGCCTCGGGCTTATCGAAGGGCGCAATGATATGCTCATCCACGATGCTGTGGGCGGGGCAGTGTTCGGTGGGGTCAAGGATAGCGACATAAAAGCCCATCTTTTTGGCCTCCAGCGCCATCATTTTGCCAAGCTGCCCGCCGCCTATAATGCCGATTTTTGTTTGTAAGCCTTTATTTTTCATGATTTGCCTCCTCTGTTGATATATTGGATATGTATATGATACAATGAATTTAGAAGAACACAGACAGAACTGTGCAATACGCGGCATTAGGCGTTTGCATGGTTCTGCGCCGATGTTCTGCTTATTCATGATACAATAAAGGAGAGATACGATGACATCATTGCTGATTTCGCTTTTTGTTCCGTCAAACGCCGATGACAAAAATCCCGCTGTTCGCGCCCGTTTTGGCTTGCTTGCCGGGGTGGTTGGCATCGCCGCCAATTTATTGTTGTTTTTGGGCAAGCTCCTCGTAGGTGTAGCTATATCAAGCGTGTCCGTCATGGCGGATTCTTTCAACAACCTGTCCGATGCCGGTTCCTCCGTTATCACGCTGGCCGGGTTTCGCGTAAGCGGGAAGCCGCCCGATGCGGAACACCCCTTCGGCCACGGCCGCGCGGAATATATCGTGTCGCTTATCATTGCATTTCTCATTTTGCTGTTGGGCTATGAGTTTCTGAAATCTTCCGTGACGCAAATTATGAATCCTACGCCTGTATCCCTGTCGTGGCTGTCCTTGGCTGTATTGATTGCAGCTGTGCTGGTGAAGCTGTGGCTATGTCTGTTCTACCGCACCTGCGGGCGGCGCATCCGTTCTTCGGCACTTTTGGCCGTATCAACGGACAGCCGCAACGATGTGATTGTCACCATGGCGACCATTGCCTCCGTTTTGGTGTCACGTCTGACAGGTCTTGATATTGACGGATACGTTGGTGTGCTTGTGGCCCTCATCTTGCTGTATTCCGGCTGGAAAATCGCAAAGGATGCGGCCTCGCCGCTTTTGGGCGAACCTGCCGGGCACGAAACCGCGGAGGAGATACACCGGGTCTTGCTTGCCTTTAACGACATACGGGGGCTGCACGATTTAATCGTGCATGATTACGGCTCAGGGCATATCATCGCCAGCATACACGCCGAAATCCTCGACACCATGCCCTTAACCGAGGCACACACCATTATTGACCGTGCCGAGCGTGCCGTCAATCAGAAGTTAGGCATTCTTATCGTTATCCATATTGACCCGGTGGATATCCACAACCCCAAACTAAACAGCCTTAAAGCCGCGGTGGAAGGCGTTCTTTCAGGCTGCCCGGCTGTTACCGCGCATGATTTCCGCTTGGCGCATGGCCGAGGCGGAGAGAGGCGGTTTTTGTTTGATTTAGAACCGCGCCACAATTGCAGTGAGGCCGCCCTCTCACAGCTTGAAACCGCGATCGCTGAAGCCTGCGCCAAAATCGACCCATCTGTGGTTTGCGTGATACGGGTCGAGTATGGGTATGTGGCATCCGAAACGCCCGGGGAATGATGCTTACATAACCGCCGCGTCTGCATCCATATCATCGTCTATACCGTTCTTTTTGTTCTTCATATCCCGCCATTTGCCTGAGTCAAACCGTCTTTTGATGATGTAGCTTCGTATGCACATGTCGATAAAAAACGAGAACCACGCGCCGTTTAAGCCCCAGCGGAACACATTTACAAACAGATACGCCAGCGCAATACGGAATATCCATATGCCGAAAATGGAGGCGTACAGCGGATACATGGTGTCCCCCGCGCCGCGCAAGGCCCCGGATGTGCTCATAAGCGAGGACTGGACATACTGCACAATCGCGACAATCCAGAACACGGGGATGGCGATGGTTATAACAGCCTCCTCATTGGTAAACAGGCCGACAAGGGGGCGGGCAAATATAATAAACAAAACGGCTACGACAGCGGTAAACAGCCGCGCCAGCCTTCGGGTGAACCGTGCATAGCGTTCGGCCTGGTCATAGTCATTTCCGCCGACGCATTGCCCCACAAGGGCGCTGGTACAAACCGAAAATGCTTGCGATATCGACCATGCCATGCCATTGATGCCGGCAGCCGTCTGATGGGCAGCGTGCGCGTTTGTACCCAAACCTGTGATGATTTTTTGATACATCATAAGCCCGGTTTGTATAACAAACTGCTCCCCCGCGGCGGGCAGGCCGATGGCAAACAAATCCTTCATGGTGGCAAAGTGCGGCAGCCAGTTGTCGCGCAGCCGCAGCCGCACAGGCGACTCTTTCCAGAAAAACAAAATGCACACGGCCGCGATACAAGCCCCGATGCGTACAATGGTGGTAGACCACGCCGCGCCCGCCACACCCATGGCCGGGAACCCAAATGCGCCGTATATCATGCCGTAGTTCAGAAAAATATCAATAAAATTGGCGGCGACATTGTAAAACATGGGTATGCGGGTTTGCCCGCAGCCGCGCATGGCGGCGGTGATGCTCATGGTAACCGCCTGAAACGGCAGGCTCCAGCAAATGATGCGCATATAAACTTTGCCATGCTCCACCGCGATGGGGTCGTTACTCATGAACTCCATAATGGCGGGGGTGGCAAGTACTCCAATTGTCATCATAACAAGGCTTAACACAAAATTTAGCAGTATAGCTTGCCGCCCGACAAACCCGGCTTTTTTGTTGTTGCCCGCGCCGATATTCCACGAAACAAGGGTGGTGGTGCCTACGTTTACCGCCGCAAACACACCGATTAGCAGATTGATCGGCTGGTTGGTGATACCCACCCCGGATATGGCGGCGGGGCTAAGCCGCCCCACCATGGCCGTATCAACCAACCCGAACATGGCGGCCAGCAAAAGCTCGATAAATGCCGGCCATGTGAGGTGGAATATTCGTTTGTATGTAGCACTGTCCTCTTCCCCGTTCCAAAAACGTTTGACTATCCGCCTGAGCGCAGCGCCCGGGCGGGGCACGCTTTCTTGCTTAGAATCGTTTGATCCGTTCTTGTCCGTCATCTTCTCGCCTCGTTTACATTTTATGTGTTTCAAATCGTTTATATCAACACAAACATGCGCTTGCTCATCCGGATGTCCTCATCGGCAATGGTGATTGCCGTAAGCGCCATTGTTTCACCCGTGCGTTTTACATGGAAACGGCCTTGCTTGGCAGGGTCGCCCGCCAGGATAAAGTCCCGCACCTCTTTTTCGGCAAAAAGCGAAAAGAAATCTTCGCCCGAAATCGTGTCTGCCGCCATAGCCTCGCACATCTGGCGGTTTGCCAGCTCTACCGATCCGTCCTCGTTTACAAGAGCAATCGGCCTGCGGCTTTCTTTAATGAGTGTATATGTCAGCTCTTTCTCCAGCATCAACTGGTTTTGGGCGCGTTTAAGCTCCGTAATATCCTTGGATACGCTGGTCATGCCGATCAGCTTGCCTGTTTCGTTGCGCATGGCAAACACCACGACATCCGCAAAATACAAGGTGCCATCCTTCTTTGGCCGCCAGCCCGTTTCCGTCAAGCGGCCCTCTCGCTTCACCGCCTCAATCCTTGCCTCCAGCGGTTCGCCCGAGGCTTGCTCCGCGTCGTATATCAAACTGACGTGTTTGCCTATGATTTCGTCCGCCGTGTAGCCGTATATCAGCTCGGCCCCTGTATTCCACGTAATGATGTTGCCGCGCATGTCCATAGAATAGATGGCATAGTCCTTAATGCTGTTGATGATATGGTTCAAAAAAACGGAGGCATCGTTCATTTTGGTTTCCAACTCGCTGTTCAAATCCTGAATCAAGCGGTTTTGAAATTGCAGCTCGTTTGTCAGGCGCTTCATGCGCTCAAAAATTACGCCGTTGCCTACCGCTGCGCCGATGTAAAATTTGATAAGATTGACAATCTCCATCTGTTCGTCACTATAATCATAAAGGCTTGCCAGTGCCAGCACGCCCATCAATTGGTCTTGGCTGACGATTGGCACCAGCATCAGACTTTTCGGTTTCACACGGCCTAAAAAGGTGCGCGTGATAAATGTAGAATCGTCGGGGATATCGGTAATGATTTTGGTTTCACGCGTGAGCGCCGCCATGCCGATAAAGCCCTCGCCCAAAACGATGTCAAATTCGCTGTATATATTCTTAGAGAAACCAATGGATGCCTTAAGCGTAAGCTTGCCCGTGGCGTTGTTTGCCAGATAAAACGCACCGCAATTGCTGCGGGAGCAGTCGAGCAGCTTGGGCATAAGCGCTTCCAAAAGCGCCTCCACCTCCATATTCGCGGCCATAGAGTTGACCATGCTCAGTATTTCGGCACGATTGGCCTCGTTTGCCCACAAATCTTTGCGCAGGCGTGTAATGGCATCATACACAGGCGCGGCGGCGGAAAACGGCGGCACGAGGGCATCGTCTGTTTTGGCCTGTATGTTTTCGACGGCGCTTTTCACATCACGAAAAACATTTCCCTGCCGCTTGGCATAGCGGTGGTTCAACACAACATAAATCAGCACAAACAGCGCCAGATTGGCAGCAACAATGCTGCCGGCAAGGTCGGCAGCCGCCTGTGAATACATGGCGTAGACCAAAACGCCTATGGCCGCGCCCGTGCAAACAAAGGCGACGTGCTTGATGATTTCGCGGTTGAGTTTGGAAAATTTCATGGTATCACATCCTATTTGTTTGCGGCTTATTCTATTTGCCGATTTCCCGAAATCCGAATGTTTGATACAGCCGTATGGCGCGACCGCCCCGGAGAGTTAATCCTGTAAATGCAAGCGATTTCCCCGCCGGTTTTGTCAACTGTTCGCTTGGCCGTTGCACGTCAATTACCCGTTCTGATGGATTCCCTTGTTTACTTGTTTGCTTCCTTTTTCTTCCAACGTCCGTGAAGTTCGATAAATATATCCGCAACAATCTCCATTAAATCCAAAATTAAATCCATGCAAACACCTCTATGTCACCCTCACCATGCTGCCCACCGTTTCCAGCGGGTGTGCGCTCGTGTCCGTGTATATATAGCCAAACCCGTGCCGCCCGCAAAACTCCTTGATACGCGTTTGATGCGCCTCTAAAGCTTTACCATATCGCACAAGCACCTCTGGCGTAACGCGCACATCTCGTGTTTGCCCCGTTTCGGCATCCACCAGCCTCAGCGGTCCGTTCATGCCGGGGGCGGCTTCGTCCTTGGATAAAACCATTACCAACACCACCTCCTGCCCCTTTTGCGCCAACGCTTTGGCCCCATCCTCGAAGCCGTCGGGCGAGAAAAAGTCAGAAAAAACAAAACTGATGCCGCTACCCAAGCGGTGCTCTCTTGCCTGTTGTATGGAGGCGGAAAGGCTGGTTTCCCCGCCATAGCGAAGCCTTTCCAGCACATCGGTCAGCTCATAAAACCGCCCCGTGGAGGCCATGCCGCCACGTTCAAACAACAGGCTTTCCCCAAAGGCAAACAGATTCACTTTGTCGGTGTTTTTCAAAAAGATGTATCCCAAGGATGCGGCCAGTTGCTTGGTATAAAACCCCTTCGCCCCGTCCCCGAAGCCCATGGATGCGGAGGTGTCCAGAAACAGGTTGATGGTGGCCTGCTTTTCTTCTGTAAACAGTTTGACGAACAGCTTGTCGAACCGCGCATAGCCGTTCCAGTCGATACGGCGTAAATCGTCGCCCATGGTATAGGTGCGGAAATCCGAAAACTCCATAGACCCGCCTTTGCCCTTGGCGCGCCGCGCCCCGCTGTAGCCTGTCGTCAACCGCGCGGCAAGACGGTAGCTTAGCCCGTCCAGCTTCAGCATATATTCTTTTGTCAAGGCATTTGCAAGCTTTTCCATGGCGCGGCCCCTATGCGTTTAGTGACAGGCGCACCTGCTCGACCACGGCTTCGGGGGTCACCCCGTCGGCCAATGCCTCGAAGTTCAGGAAAATCCTGTGCCTAAGTACCGCGTCCGATAAGGCATCGATGTCGGCAAAGGCCACGTTGTACCGCCCGTCAAGCAGCGCATACACCCGCGCCGCTGACAAAAAGGCCTGCGCCCCGCGCGGGCTGGCGCCATAGCGCACGTATTTCCGAACAAACTCAGGCGCATCTGCCGTTTGCGGGTTTGTTCGCAGGATCATGCCTGCCGCGTATTCCATAACGGCTTGCGCCACGGGTACGCCGCGCGCGGTTTCGCGCATGGTAAGGAGCGCCGTTGCATCGGCAACAGGGCTTGCTTCCGCGCCGCCCGCGCCTGTGGTTAAATCAAGGATTTGCAAAAGCTCCTCCCGGTTGGGGAAGCTTACATTGAGCTTGAACATGAAACGGTCCATCTGCGCTTCGGGCAGGGGATACGTCCCCTCCATTTCAAGCGGGTTTTGCGTTGCCAGCACAAAAAACGGCGCGGGAAGCTGGTGTGTGACCGTGCCTGCGGTAACGGTGCGCTCCTGCATGGCCTCAAGCAAAGCGCTTTGCGTTTTGGGCGTGGCGCGGTTGATTTCGTCTGCCAGCACAATGTTGGCAAATATCGGGCCATTTTGGAACGAAAAGGCACTGCTGCCGTCAGGCAGTTTTACAAGCACGTCCGTCCCTGTAACGTCGGAAGGCATCAGGTCGGGGGTAAACTGTATGCGCGAAAAGGACAGGGATACTGCTTTGGCGACAGCCTTGACAAGCTGTGTTTTGCCAAGCCCGGGCAGCCCTTCCAACAAAACATTTCCGCCCGCCACCATGCATGTCAGCACGTCGCGCACAATCTGCTTCTGCCCGATAACCGCTTTGCCGATTTCCGCCTCCAGCGCATGAAACAGCGGCGCGAACGCGTGTATGTTTTGCTCGTTTGGCTCCATATTATTCAGTCCCGTCATTTGATTTATTTCGTATATATATATTCATTATACGCCCTTTTGGGCGTATCCACAAGCGAATACCGCAATTTATTTCATCATCAAGGAGAATCGGACAAAAAAGCAAAACAAAAAAAGCCGCATGCCGCAAGATATAGCGACTTCGGTTGAAATCAGTTTCGCCGCAATCGAAAATCACAAGCGCTTCAACATATTCCGTGTGAAGGCGAGGCGGCATGTTTCTAGCCTGTTGGGCGCTTCTTCCAACAGGCGTTATGCTTTTTTGCCGCAGGCAAAAATACAGAACGTACCGCGTGAAGGCGCGGCGATGCGTTCTTAGCTTGTCGGGGCTTCTACCGACAAGCGTTGCATCGTTTTTGCCGCAGGCCAAAACACAGAACGTACCGCGTGAAGGCGCGACGATGCGGTTTTAGCTTGTCGGGGCTTCTACCGACAAGCGTTGCATTGTTTTTGCCATAGGCAAAAATACAGAACGTACCGCGTGAAGGCGCGGCGATGCGTCCTTAGCTTGTCGGGGCTTCTACCGACAAGCGTTGCATTGTTTTTGCCATAGGCAAAAATACAGAGCGTACCGCGTGAAGGCGCGGCGATGCGTTCTTAGCTTGTCGGGGGTTCAACCGACAAGCGTTGCATCGTTTTTGCCGTAGGCAAAAATACAGAACCCTTTCGGCGATAGGCGAGGCCGTCTTGAAACGGATCAGCGATAGACCTGCAACAAACAGCCTCCGCGCACTGCAAAGCGGGGCGAAGCAAGGCCGTCACTCGCCCAGCGCCTCTTTGATGGCCTTGGCCAGTTGATCCGGGCAGGATGTGCCGCGAGGGCCGCATTGCACTCCGGCCAGCCGCTTGGCAACCTCACGCGCATCCATCCCCTCTGCCAGCCGCCCTATACCTTGCAGGTTGCCATTGCAGCCGGACTGGAAGCGCACGCTTTGGATGATGCCGTTTTCGATATCCAGCACAATTTGCGTGGCGCAGGTGCCCTTTGTTTTGTATACAGTTTGCATATGATTCCTCCGTTTTGATTTGGCGTTATTGGTACGGTTACTGCGTGCAGTCCGGGCTTTGCCTGTATTTCAGGAAAAACGCGGCCCACAGCAAATCGTCCGGCGTTGTAAGTTTAATGTTCTTGTAATCTCCCTGCACAATCGCAGGCCATACGCCGAGCCGTTCTACATACGAGGCATCGTCTGTTCCGATAAAGCCATCAAGCGCGGCTTTTTCGTAAGCCGACAAAAGCAGTTTTGTATGGAACCCTTGCGGCGTTTGCGCCAGCCATAAGCCGTCCCTCGCCGGGTGCAGCAGCAGCTCCTTATAAAACCCCTGCGGCGTTTGTGCCAACCACAGGTCATCCCTCGCGGGGGTGTGCAAAACGCGGTTTTCTTCATCCGCGACCTTCACTGTGTCCTTCACAGGCACCGCCAGCACCGCTGCTTCGTGTGCGGCAGCGTTTTGCGCGACCGCCTCAATCTGCGCCGCCGTGACAAACGGCCGCACCGCATCATGCACCAGCACAACGCCCGCATCTGTAGGCAATGCGCAAAGCGCTTTGTATACAGACTCCGCGCGGTCCGTACCGCCTTCTATAAGCGTGGGCCAATCCGTAACCCCGGCGGCTGTAAGCGCCTCGCGGCATAGCTCCAGATACCCCGCAGGGATGACCACCACCACGCCTTTTATACATGAGGCCGCGCGAAACACCGCCAGCGTCCGCAGCCAGACGGGTATGCCTTCAAGCGGAAGAAACTGCTTCGGCGTATCTGAATCCATGCGCCGGCCCGCGCCGGCCGCGGCAATAATGGCATAACAAGCATTCTGCACCTGCATAACGATGCGCACCCCTTTCCGTACTTGACAAGTATATCACAGCTTTTTTGATAGAACAAGGGCGGTGAGATAGCACATTGCAAAACCAAGCCCCAAATTTCCGCTTTACTTTTCCATACAAACTGCTATAATCGAAACAGTGGCATCGCACTTGAAAAGGAGGGCACTTCATGCACCAAAATCTTTTGTTGATCACAGCCGACCAGCTATCCTTCCGCGCTTTGTCTGCCTATGGCGGCGCGGCGCGCACCCCGAATTTGGACCGCATCGCAGACGGGGCAATACGCTATGACCGCTGCTATACCCCATGCCCTATGTGCCAGCCTGCCCGTGCCGCGGTCTGGACGGGCCGATATCCGCATGAAACAACCGTTATTTCAAACAACGGCCTTTTTCGCAATGAGCAGGCCGATAAGCGGCTTGTGACCATGGGCGACGTGTTTGCCCAAGCGGGTTATGAAACCGTGCATTTCGGCAAGAAGCACGACGCGGGCGCATTACGCGGTTTTGCCTGTGCCGAGGAAGGCCGCACCGCCATTGAGGGGCCTCCTGCCTTTCCCTACACAAAGGACACTTGGGCGGACAGATACACGGCGGAAGCCGCTGTTTCGTGGTTTCAAACTCCCAAAGAAAAACCGTTCTTCGCCGCGGTGGAGTTTGTGAACCCGCATAACATTTGTGAATGGATAGGCTTGAATGAAGGCGTGCATGAAAATGCCGTGGATATGGGCAATTTGCCGCCCTTGCCCGAAAACTTTGCCTTTGATGATATCGAAAACCGCCCCCGCGCGATGCAGTATCTTTGCTGCTCCCACCGCAGGCAAACACAGACCACAGGCTGGACAGGCAACAATTTCCGTGCGTATCTGGCGGCGTATTATCATTATATTGAGCAGTTTGACAGGGAGCTGGGCTTGGTGCTGGATGCGCTGGAGGCCTCAGGGCAGGCGGTGAACACAATGATTGTGTTCACCGCCGACCATGGCGACCACATGGCCGCACGGGGCATGACCACCAAACACGCAGCGTTCTATGAAGAGGTCACCCGCGTGCCTCTTTACATACGCCTCCCCGGCGTTATCAGCGCCACCGAGGTGGACACCCCCGTATCGCTGATTGATTTGTTCCCGACTTTCTGCGGTTTTGCGGGTCTGGACGCGCCCGACGGCTTGCGTGGTATTGACTTGCTGGCGCTGGCGGACGGGCAAGGCACAAGCCGCACAGCGGTCGTCAGCGAGTGGCATACCGAGTGGGGCTATGTGATTGCCCCGGGGCGCATGGTTTGCACGGATACCTATAAATACAACTGTTTTGCAGGCGATGGGGAAGAGTTGTTTGATTTACAAAATGACCCATATGAGAAGAAAAACGTGATTCATGACCCCGTGTATGGCGGGATTGCCGAGGAAATGAAAACCAGACTTTCCACCTATATCGAGGAAACCGATGACGATTTCTTGACCCTCATCCCGAAAGAAGCCGTGACCGTGCCCGGCTGGAAAACGCATCCGTTGGGATATCAAAACCACATCGGCCCTGCCGCGCCGGATGCTTGCAAATGAAGGAAAGCACAGGCATGGCAATTGTCAATACGAATACAGAAATCATAGAAACCGAACGACTGCGATTGCGTAAATTTACGGATTCCGATATACCGGATATGCTGCAAAATTGGATTGCCGACCCCGCGGTGCAATCACGCTACGGTGAGCCGACTTACACGGACGCGCTTGCTGTAAAGGACTTGCTTGCCAATTGGGCAGGGCAATACCGATGGGCCATCGTTTGGAAGAAAACCAACGAAAACGTCGGGCAAGTAAGCTTTTGCAGACTGTATGAAGCCGATCGCACCGCCGAGGTTGAGTACTGCATCGGCAGGGCTTTTTGGAACAGAGGCATTGTAAGCGAGGCACTTACAGCGTTTATTTCGTATATTTTTGCCCATACCCCTGTCCAAACGCTGGAAGCGTTCCACCAAATCCAAAACCCCGCATCAGGCCGGGTACTGCAAAAGGCGGGCATGATGGCTGTTGAGAATATACTGCGTTTTGCCGAACAAGACAAACCACCTGAGGGCGCTATATGTTATGTCATCACAAAGGGGCAGTTTGATCACTGAAGGGAATATCATGATCCACAAGTAACAAAAGCATCACTGCCCGAACTGCGATTTGCATTTGAAACAGTTGGAAGTGTTAGCAATTCTATAATTCACACACTGAGAGGAGAGATATTATGAAAATGCAATCCCTAAACGGAGATTGGATGCTGTACTACTATCCAAACGCTGCTTCCCCCGTCAACACCCCCGATGCCCTCAACGAGGCCGTCGCGCATGTTCCCGCCGTGGTGCCGGGCAATGCCGAGCTTGATTTGTCCCGCGCGGGCGTTTTGCCTGCCGACTTGTTTCACGGGACCAATCTTCTGCAAGCCGAAATGTATGAGGACTACCATTTTTGGTATGTCAAGGAGTTTGAGGTGGAAGAGGATTCGGATACATACAAGCTTGTTTTCAACGGGGCGGACTGTTTAGCCGAGTATTTTCTGAACGGCATATGCATCGGGTCGTCCGAGAACGCACTTGTGCCAGTGACGCTTGATGCGGCGGCGGCCATCCAAAAAGGGAAAAACAAGCTGGCAGTGCATCTGAAGCCCATATCGGACGTGGTGCAAAACAGCGAATACAACACATTTCTGACCCGTTACACATTCGGGCTGAATATCGAATCCGTCTATATCCGTAAACCGCCCCATGCGTTTGGGTGGGACATTATGCCCCGCGCCGTTACGGCGGGCCTTTGGCGAGAGGTAAACCTGCAAATCGGAGCATCCACCGATTTTAAGGATTTGCTTCTGTATGTGCGCCGTATTGAGCAAACCCGCGCTGTGCTGCAGCTTTGCATTGATACAGAAATGCCGTTTGCCGCAGGCAAAACGCCTGTTGCGGTTTGCATCGAAGGCGTGTGCGGGGAGCATCGCTTTAAGGTGGAGCAGAACCTGCATTTTAAGGCAGGTCAGGTCAGTTTCGCGGTGGACAATCCCAAGCTTTGGTGGCCGTATGGCTATGGCGAGGCCAATTTGTATGACATGACCGTTACGGTGAGCCGCGGCGGCGTTGTGTATGCCACGCGTTCCTTCCGCTTCGGCATACGTACAGTGGAACTTGAACGCACAGAATACACCGATAAGAAGAATATTTTCCGTTTTATCGTCAATGGCGTGCCGGTGATGTGCAAAGGCTCGAATTGGGTGCCGCTGGACGTTTACCACAGCCGCGATATGGAGCGTATGATGCCCGCCATTGAGTTGATGACAGACATTGGCTGCAACATGATTCGCTGCTGGGGCGGCAATGTGTATGAGCCGGATGTGTTTTATGAGGAATGTGACGCCCGCGGCATTATGGTGTGGCAGGACTTCGGTATGGCGTGCCACGCCTATCCGCAGGATGATGCCTTCTTGAAGGTTATTGAGGACGAGGCGGCCGCCGTGGTGCGCCGTTTGCGTAACCACCCTTGCATTGTACTTTGGTCCGGCGATAACGAGAACGACGTGGGCATGGTAAATTACGACGGCAACCCCGACGAGAATATCCTGACCCGCAAGCTGCTGCCCGAGGTTATCAAGCGCCATGATGCCAAACGGCCGTATCTGCCCAGCTCCCCCTATGTTACGGGGGCGCAGTTTGAAGCAGACGCGGTGGAGTTTGCGGGCGAAGACCATTTGTGGGGGCCGCGCGACTATTTCAAAAGCTCGTTCTACAAGCGGTCAAAGGCCATGTTTATCAGTGAGATCGGCTACCACGGCTGCCCGTCGGTCGAGTCTTTGAAGAAGTATATAGACGAGGAAAACCTTTCTGATATTGAGCATCCCCAGTGGGTGCTGCATTCGGCGGACCAGCGCGAAAACACCGCCCGCATCAACCTTTTGCCTAAACAGGTCAAGCAGCTTTTCGGCGCGGTACCCGAGGGCTTGGAGGACTTTGTGCTTGCCTCGCAAATCACGCAGGCCGAGGCCAAAAAGTTTTTTATCGAGCATATGCGCATCCAAAAGCCCGATGCCAGCGGCATACTCTGGTGGAATTTGCTGGACGGGTGGCCGCAGATTTCGGATGCGGTGGTGGATTTCTATTTCGATAAAAAGCTTGCGTACCATTATATCAAAACAAGCCAAGCCCCGTTTGCCTTGATGGTTGATGAAATTGAGGATTGGAACCAGCCGATTGTGGCGGCCAATGACACGTTGCAAACCGTTTCGGGCTGTTTCACCGTAAAAGACGGCGAAACAAACGAGGTTATGCTGTCGGGCGATTTTGAGGCTCCGCCGAATGCAAACATCATCTTGGGCGGCCTGCCCGTGATGTACAGCACGCATGGCCTGCTGATTTTGGAATGGGAAACAAACCTCGGCAAGGGGCGCAACCACTTTGTTTGCGGGCATCCCCCGCTGGATTTTGCGCGGTATGCCAAGTGGCTGCCGATGATTTTGGGAGAGTGACCGGCGAAATGACGCGCCATTAACATCCGTGAAAAAGCAAGCACCCGCCCGATTTCTTCGGGCGGGTGCTTGCTTGGTTTTTGTTGTAAAGGGTTAGAACCGCGCATCCGGGCAGTGCCCGTTAATCGGTGCGGTCATCCCATCGGGCGCTGTCCAAAGCACGCCGTTTTCGATAACGCGAAGGACTTCTTCTTGGTAATACACCGGGTATGTTTCATGCCCCGGCTGGAAGTAAAAGATGCGCCCCAGACCGCGGGTAAAGGTCACGCCGCTGCGAAACACTTCCCCGCCCGCAAAGGAGCTGATGAAAATGATATCGTCCGGGCGCGGGATTTCAAAGCGCTCGCCGTAGGTTTCCTCCTGCGGGATGAAGAAGCTGTCCGGTACGCCTTTGGCGATCGGATGGTTGTGCATCACCGTCCAGACCATGGAGTGGCGGCCGTCCTCACGCCATTTTAAAACATCGGTGCGGGTGCCCATAAGCTTTTGGAATATCTTGGAGGCGTGACCCGAATGCAGGACAACCAAACCCATACCCGCCTGCACGCGGTCATACACGCGCTGCACGATAGCGTCGTCCACACGGTCGTGTGCGGTGTGACCCCACCAGATCAAAACATCGGTATTTGCAAGAACCTCTTCGGTCAAGCCATGTTCAGGCTCGGCCAATGTGGCTGTCTTTACAGACAGGTCTGCGTTTTTCACCAAATGCGAGGCGATGGCGGTATGTATGCCGTTCGGATACACCGCGCGGATTTCCTCTGATTCAACCTCGTGTACAAACTCGTTCCAAACTGTTACGTTCACGTTCTTAGCCATAATAATCCCCCTTTTTTATCGATTTATGATGCTTACAGGTTCACGGTCATGCGGGCCGCCACTTCCTTGGGTACCTCGTTGACCATGCTGCCGCCTTGCATAAAGCTTTCAATGTCGTCAAGCAAGGCGTTTGTGATATACACACGCCGATCCATTGTGGGGCCGCCGCAATGCGGGAACAGCATCGCGTTTTCAAGCCCTACAAGGTGGTGGCCTTCAGAAAGAGGCTCCTCCTGGAACACGTCAAGCACCGCGCGGAAACGCTTTTCTTTCAACATTTCAGCCATAGCGAGTTCGTCTATAACCATACCGCGCGAAGTGTTAATCAATATCTGATCGGGTGTAAGCAAGGACAGAAGCCGCCTATCGATCATGTGCTTTGTGGCGGGGGAAGCCGCTGTGTGGACGGAAACCACTTTACAGGTGGTAAAAATTTCATCTAAATCTGCATAGGTAAAGCCCATCTCTTTGGCCAAGGCTTCATCCCTGCGGGTGGAGAACACCTTGAATTTGATGCGGAACGCCTGCCCCATGCGTATGACATGCTTGGAGATGGCACCCAGGCTGACGATACCGACGGTGCGGTCAAGAAGGCCTTCGGTGGAGGCACCCTCCACCCCCCATTGGCCGTGCATAGAAAGGGCATTGGAAAGCAAGGGCATTTTGCGCAAGGCGTACAGACAGTATGCCAATGTGCCCTCTGCCACAGACTCGGCGAAGTATTCGTTGCCGGTCAGCACGCGTATGCCTGCGTCAAAGAGTGCCGACTCGGTCAGCGCGCCGACAGAGCCGCCCGTGTGAACAATAAGCTTCAGCGGTGTGTCCTTCACCATATCGGCTTTGATATCAAGATGCCCCCAGCCTGTGACCAATACATCTGTGGTTTTCATAACTTCCCGAAACTCGGCCTCGGTTAATTGGTTTTCTGTTTCGTTAAAGCGGGCCCCAAGCGCCTTGAAACGGTTGATGGTGGCCCCGTCCATATAGGAATCGCGTACCGCGCCAAGCGGCATGGCTACAAAAATTCTCATAATACAAACTCCTCCCGTTGTGTAGGTTTGCTATTGCTTTTGTTTGCGCAGCACATAGGTCATGACGGCCAGTGCGGTTTTGGCATCGATGATTTCGCCGCGTACCGCCATATCGGTTAATTCGGCCAGCGGCATCTTGATAACGGAGATATACTCGTCCTCGTCCAAATCCTGTTCCCCCGGAGTCAGCCCCTCGGCGTAATACAGGTGCAGCACCTCCGTGCAAAGCCCGATGGTGGAGTAGACAGCAGTCAGCTTCTCCACCACTTCCGCACGGCAGCCCGTTTCTTCCTGCAATTCGCGAATTACGCCCTCGCGCGGATCCTCGCCCGGCTCGATACGGCCGGCGGGGATTTCAAGCACCATTTGTTGGGCGGAAGGACGGTACTGTTTGACAAGATATACATTGCCTTCGGCATCAATCGGCAGCACAGCCGCCCCGCCGGGATGCACGATGGTGTCATACACGTGCTGTTTGCCGCCGGGCAGTGTTACCAAATCCTGCGAGATATCAAACACAGGGCCTTTGTACACCACGTTGCGGCCGATTACCTGAAACGGTTCCATATACAGCCTCCTTAGACGGTTAAAAATCGGCACTGCGCACCGTGCGCGGATAGGGTATCACGTCGCGGATGTTGGCCATTCCTGTTACGTACATCAAAAACCGCTCGAAGCCAAGGCCAAAGCCTGCGTGTTTTACGCCGCCGTATTTTCTGGTGTCAAGGTACCACCAATAGTCCTCCGGCGCAAGGCCGAAGGCGGCCATGCTGTCCAAAAGCACGTCCATGCGCTCTTCACGCTGGCTTCCACCTATAAGTTCGCCAACACCGGGCACAAGCAAATCCATCGCGGCAACGGTTTTGCCATCGTCGTTGCGGCGCATGTAGAAGGCTTTGATTTCCTTAGGATAGTCCGTAACAAACACGGGTTTTTGGAACACTTCTTCCGCGATATAACGCTCGTGTTCGGTTTGCAAGTCGATGCCCCATTTTACGGGATACTCAAACGCCTTACCCGATTTTTGAAGCAATTCGACAGCTTCGGTGTAAGTAACGCGGCCAAAATCGGATTCCAGCACGTTCTGCAGGCGTGCAAGCACTGTTTTGTCTACAAAACCGTTAAAAAACTCCATCTCGGCGGGTGCGTTTTCTAATATATAGCGGATAACGTATTTCAGCATATCCTCGGCCAACTGCATATCGTCCGCCAAATCGGCGAAGGCGATTTCCGGTTCCATCATCCAAAACTCCGCCGCGTGCTTCACGGTGTTTGAGTTCTCTGCCCGGAATGTCGGCCCAAAGGTATACACATCCGCAAACGCCATGGCATAGGTTTCGGCGGAAAGCTGGCCGCTGACCGTAAGGTTGGCCGATCTGCCGAAGAAATCTTTAGAGAAATCAACTTGGCCATCTGCATCCACAGGTGGCTTGATAGCATCAAGCGTGGTCACGCGGAACATTTCGCCCGCGCCTTCGCAGTCGCTGGCGGTGATGATAGGGGTGTGTACGTAGACAAACCCGCGATCGTTAAAAAATTGGTGGATGGCAAAGGACGCCAGCGAGCGCACGCGAAACACCGCCGAAAATGTGTTGGAGCGCGGGCGCAAATGCGCGATGGTGCGCAAGTATTCCAATGTGTGTCGCTTTTTTTGCAACGGATATTCCGGCGGGGCCGCGCCTTCGATTTCGATACAGCAGGCTTTTACTTCAAACGGCTGCTTCGCGCCCGGGCTTTCGACCACTTTGCCGTGTATGGTAACCGAGGAGCCTGCACCGAGCTTCGCCGCATCGTCAAAATTTGCCAGATTATTGTCAAACACCACCTGCACGCTCTTAAAATGGCTTCCGTCGTTCAGCTCAATAAAGCCGAAGTTTTTGTTATCTCGAACGGTACGCACCCAACCGCAGACCTTGACATCTTTGCCGGTAAAACGGTCGGGGGCGGCGTACAGCTCTCTAATACGGGTTCTCATTTGCTTTTCAACTCCTTCTTGTTCATAAATTTAGTAACATTTCTCATTATACTCTAACATCGTCCAATTTGCACGCAAAAATTCAAAAAAAGATATTGTTGTGGAAATTGGCCTGAGGTTCATGCTATAATGAACTTAGAAGAACACGAGTAGAGCCACGCGATACGCGGCATTAGGCGTTCGCGAGGTTCTGCGATGATGTTCTTCTTGATTCATGTTATAATGAACTTAGAAGAACACAAGCGGAGCCGTGCAATGCGCGGCATTCACTGCAAACAAAAACGGAGGCGATATATCATGCACACACATAAACAACCTTCCATATATACGGCCGCCTTGCTGGAACAGGCCGCGCGGCGATACAAACAGGGGTTCTGCCGGCGGTCGGCAATCGCTTTGCTTGTGCACATCGTGTGGCTGGGTGTTGTGGCAGGCACAATGTG
>JGI994J12354_10001800_pt1 | contig 21497 bp, 33 predicted proteins | sample IntmicLarv3ML3BL_FD_12354 | JGI IMG/M metagenome (IMG submission 12354) | reverse complement strand
GATTTTCAAGGGGTTAGTCCCTTGAACGCACGTTTGGGGTTAACCCCAAAGGTCTTATAGTAAACAAACTTAAAAAAACGGCGTTTTTAAGCTTGTTTACTTTGAGTAGCTTTAGCTACTCAATATGGCACAGTAACTTTTCCTTATCTCTTCCATATACATTTAAAAGTTGCAATTTACTATAATAACACCTACAGGCCCGAAATAATAATTTGCCATTGGCTTTTCAGCTCTGCTCTTTTTTCGGCCGGGGATATAGGCGGCAAGGGTGCAGCAATAAAATCTTTCTCGGCATCTGCACTGCTAAGCTGCGGAATGGGGTAAATTTCATTTTTGTGCATTCTAGGGCAATCAACAAATTTTCCCTGCCGAATAAATTTGCGGCGAGTAAAAACAGTATTTAAAATCCCTGATAAAATACCAAAGGTTGTTTTGTTTTGCGGTGTAATAATTGGCAGACGTGTGCCGGCCGCAACACAAATTTTATTCATACATTTTGATGGGTCGCAGCAGCCGTCAGCATAGTAATCTACAATATTTTTGACTGTATTTGCACAGTTGCCCATAGCATATTTTTTCATGCTTAGCTTGCTTATATCATCATAGGAATAAGGCTTTCCGTATCTGTCAAACCAATAGCGTGTACCGTTGACAGGTATACCCTCGCCGCCGATAACACAAAGATGAAAGCTGCGCTTGATTTTGCTTACATAACGGAAATATTCAAGACCTGTTTTGGAAGCGGAAAGACAACCGCCTGTGCAGGCTTGCTCTAAAGCCAGCGCTATTTCGGGAGTAACAGAATTTATATCTGTTATTTTTGGTGCATTGTTTATGGTATGGCCTGACAAAGCAAGAAGATTTGGAAAATCACGCTTGGTTTTATCATCCATAAATGATGGCATGGCAGGCCGAAAGTGTGTTACACTTTGGTCACCGATTATTTCGGTATTTTTTTCGCCAAAACCGCGTTTTTCCATTTCGCAAATAAGTTTTATGCTTTTAGGGTCAAAACCCATTATTGCCGTGGCGGTTTTGTCGCATTCCACGCTGTTGTCCGAAACAATAATTTTGCCGACAGCTACAGGGTCAACCGGTGCGGGGGTATTGCCTTCACCGCCTATTATTCCATCAATAATAGTAATATCGGGATTGATTATGTATAATAAATCCGCCAATTTTTGATCAATACTATGGTTGTGGTTGCGTTCACGCAGGAAGTAGGGAATCATTCCCATAGAGTTTTTTGCACCCAGAGTTACTTTGGTATAGAGGTTTGTTTTCATTTTTGGCACACTTACATATATACCATCCCCATTAATCAGCGGGCGAAGAATAGCAGGGAGATAAACCTCCTTCATTACTTCGGCCTTGGGTAAATAGTAGCGGTCAACCTCACATAGCTCAAGCGCTACAAGCCCTGCATTATGATGTTTGGCAATTTTATCATATCCGGCAGCTTTGAATGCTACAGGGGTGGGCATCGGTTTGCCGGAGGATTCAACAATGGTTATATTATTGCTGTACTGCTTAAAATATTCAATGACAGCATCAAACACACGCGGGTCTGTACTTTCGGGATAATCCAGTTCATCAAATCCAATATCATGATAAACCGATACCAAATTAGGCTTGATAAATATTGACTTATCTTTTAGCTTGTCCTGCATGTTGTTTTTTTGAATAAGAGTATTAAGTGCATTAAACACAGCATTTTTAATAGCAATTATATCAGTTCGGCTATAATATTCTGCACTGCCATAGCTGCGGGGCAAGCTGACATAGTTTTGGCTGTAATCTATATTTTTGTCAACATCTTCAATTATTACATAGCTTTTCATGAAATATTTCCTTTAAATCAAATTATATATTTTACCATTAATTAAAAAATAAATTTAAATATAGTATGACTTTTGAAAATAATAATGCATATTAATAATAGAATATATAATTTTTAATAAAACGTCAACACAAAATTACAATTTGTAAAAGGATTTTACTTAATGTAAAGCCGTTTTTTGAAATTATTCTTATTTGTCTTTATTATATAGCTTTGTGCATAAGTATGCATGGGTGATTTTGCTGTGTCCGCAGAGTTGCGAGACCCGATTGACCTTGAGGCCGAAGCGAAGCAGCTTGCTCATGGTGAGCAAGTTCAAAAGCGCCGCCAGTATTATCGCGATTGCTACAAAAAGTGTAAGGAGAATGGTGTTAAAACTCTGGCGGAACTGGACATGCGAACACCGGAGCAAATCGCTGCCGATGATGCCGAAAAAAACAATGCAACGAGAGAGCCATTGTGAATACGAATGTGAGTATCATCGTAAAAAAGTTGCGGAGTACAGGCCTTACGTATTCCCATTCTTCGGCTCCTAATTCATATTTTTTTATGCTTCTATTTTACTGCATTACACATTTTTGTGCAATTTTTATTTTTCAAAAAAGACCCAACTATCGCCTTTAATTCAGCGAAAAGGACAATTACAGTTTTCCCTAACTATTATGGATTGTTTAGATATAGTTTTGGCAGACATGCAAAACCGCCCTTGTTGCACAACGCCACAAGAAGAGCTTTTACATCAGATAGACCCTAGCGCAATTTTGATTTGTATGGAGTTCTGCATCACAATTTCTCACTGTTCAGCGTCTCGGCAGGCAATACAGCGGTTCTGTCGGCTCAATAAAACGTTCTGCTGTTTCCTCATATTGCTCTTTTGACGCTGCTTTCTCGTTCACGTTATATTCCTTGTATTCATCATCGTCAAAATACACCACGCTTTCAAAGCTCGCCACCTTGACTAGAGTACCGCAGCTGTAGTCGTAATATGTTACATATTCAGCTTCCCCGCCAAAACCGCCAACATATCCGGCTACACCAAGCACATGACGGCTGTTAAGCGTGTCATAAGCGGTAATAACGCAGTCGCCACCTATAGATCCGCCCGAAATCTCACCTACCAGAAGTTCCTTCACCTCGCCGTTGTTAATGGCATAAAATCCGGATATTCCCCAATCGTAGATTTCTAACCCTGAATATGCCTCGAGCCACAGCTCGTTTATTCCGTCACCGTCAAAATCAAAGATTTTGCTGGCGGTAATTGTAGGCGCTCAAGAAATTTGGCAAAAATTTTCAAGATAACTGGCAAAAATGATAGGCAAAATATCTATAAAAACACTATGTTTACAAAAACAAAAATTGCAGTGTCTTAATCAAAAAAGACACTGCAATTTTTATCAATAAAATGTTATTTTTTTAAGCCGTCCATGTAAATTACATTGTACTATGCCTCAACTCTGTTACTATCTCTATAACAATCTCTTTTCCGTCTGGGTGCATATGCGTTACATATAGATTGTAATCTTGATTTGCTATGCTACTTGCTTTAAATGTGCTGTTATTGTACATTCCATCAATCCTGAATAGCCTAATTATCTGCGTTTCTGATACCGTTTTTATTAAATCGCCAATCTTTATTGCCATTTTAGTTAACCTCCGCATAATCTATTTTTTTATTAACAGAATTACAATATATACCGATAAACCTATACTAATAGCATTTAATATGATTGATAGTGTATTCATCTTGACAACCTCCGTTATATTATATATATTTGTAAGGGGGAGGTTTTCTCCCCCTGTATTTACTCTTTTAGTTGTCTGATTATATTAATCAGTGCTAAGAGTATGTCGAGAGCGGCTTTAATCAGTAAGACATTTGTTAGGTGTTTCTGGTGATTATTGCCGTTCTTCTTTTTACCTTTCGCCATATTTTCTCCCCCTTTCCTTTGGTGTATCTATATTATACACCTATTATTAGGTCATTGCAATTGACATTTTGCCCAAATATTAGGGTATGGAATTGTATACATTTGACCTAGTTGTAGGTTGAAATGTATGCTAATATATAGTTAAAGAAAGGTGGTACACTTATGATATCTTTTGAAAAAATGCTACTTTTGCTTAAATCACGTAATCTAAGCATATATAAGCTTAAAACCGATAAAATCATAGGCACGGCTACAATAGATAAGATACGAAAAAACGAGGGTCACATAGACACAAGGACAATTAACAGCATTTGTAAATATTTAGATTGTCAACCCGGAGATTTGATAGAATATGTGCCGGATACCGAATAAAAGCAAATAAAACTCCACGCATTAACTATTGTAAAAACAGTTAATGCGTGATTTTTTTGCCAAATAAGTTGATAATAATGTGAGCTATTCAATCCCGTATCTATCTTTAGTAACAAGATAATTGTGGTATATCTCGTCATCTTCCAGTGGCCTGTTATACACTAAATGCTCATATATTACACCATTTAGTGTGCGGGTGTTATCTGAACGGCTGCCGATATATTGTACATTAGTAGTCCCGGCATTTGCGCTTACATTGATTTGCGCAGCCTTTGTGCCGTTAATAAAAAGCTCCACAGGGTTCCCAAGTCCCTTAAACCGCATAGCAACCGTTATTTTATTTCCTGCGGGCGGGATTATTCTGGGTGTAAAAGGTGCATCGGCACCATGTGCATAAAGGCCATAAGAGTAATTATTTCCGCTATGCAGATATAGTGTGGGATATGGATTTTCGCCGAATATTCGTGGATGTGTGCCTGATAGCGACAGTATTGTATGTGTATTAATTATGGTGTATGCTTGAACGCTTTGACCGCTGTAAAAAATCTTTGAATTTGACGCATTGAAATGCGGTGCATTGTTGTATCGGGATATATTTTGCATTGTAGCTTGTATACCGGATACAAGGTCAGTCCATACATTTGCATCGGGGACAAAATCACCTGTGCCCATGTTGTCAATAGCATCAAACCTGTGTATCAATCCATCAGTAATATAGTCTGCAAACACCATTTTATCACCAATATAACGAGCTATTACCTGCTTGTCTCCAACATACCGCCCTATAACATTTTTGTCACCAATTGCACGCATAGGCCACACCCTTTCTTGTTTTAATTATACACAATATCATATGCAGTGTTTGGGTCAAGCGTCCCCGCTGTCTTTAAGAGCTGATACTCAGTCCTTGTAACAACTGTATTTGTGCGTATAATGTCGCTGTTTATTTTGCTGTCCACATTAGCCAATGCAGTGTTAAACTGTGATTCTGTGCCTGCAAAACCGCCCGACTGTGCAGCTTCAAAGGCTGACTTGCCCGCTGCACCATCCTGTCCGTTTTCACCCTGCGCACCGTCTGCACCTTTTTCCCCGGGTGTACCGGGTATGCCTTGCAGTCCCTGTGCGCCATCCTCTCCTCTTTCCCCCTTGATATTAACAGAGAGCGGGTTAGGGAGTCCGCCGTCATTTTCCCATGATATAACTCCCGCTGCGGATACTGTAGGAACAAATGCAGCGCCGTTTACACCGTCTGTGCCATCATTGCCCGGCATACCTTGTGTACCTGTATCGCCTTTTTCGCCGCTTACGGTAATTCTATCGGTCTCGGTATCAACCAGTATTTGCCCTGTTTCCAGCACAATAAAATTGCCCTCGGTTATAGGGATATCCCCCAGCTTGTCAGCAGGTGTCATCATAGGTTGAAATTTAATTTTTCTTGGTTCTGCCAATTTTTTATCCCTCCCTTTAATCAAAAATCCACCACAGTGTGGGTTCGCCTGTGCCTAAAGCATCAGCAAATTCTATGTCAAAATCAGGCGCTTTTACATCTTGCACACGCAGTGTTACAATAGTACCCGCAACCGTTATAATTGTCAGCTGTGATTTGCTGATACCTGTAACGAGTCCGTTTATATAATTAAAGCCGTCTTTAGTCCAGCGGACAAACTGCCCTCGCACAGTTTCTGTAATGTCAAAAACATCACGTTCCACTTCCACGGTCATATCCCTGTCAGCTTCGCTCCAGATTTTTACAAGGTCATCCGACTGCAAGAAAACACTGTAGTCATCAGCATAAAGCTGTGCGGCGGTCAGTACCTGCAAGGATTCTCTGCCGCTGCCGTCCGCCCACACAAACAATGTCAATGTGTTTTCATCAAATGAACGCATTGCACCTTTATAGCCAGTTACTTCACCTGATTTTACTAACCTTACAAGGCGGCCTTTTTCAAACTTTTGGGGATTGATAACGCGGGTTTTTACTTTATTAATCAGTGCCATAATTGCCCCCCCAATATTAAATATAGTAAAACCAAATTTAAAATGGTCTTTTATTAATTTGGTTTTACCTATCTGCCTGCAAGTATCTGCTCAATCATTATTTCCATGTATGTTTTCTGTGCTATTTCAACTTCCAAATACTCGTTACTTTCAGGCGGTGCGATTGTGCCGGGCATGACAGCTGCCTGCTCCACTTTGTTTGCAACTGACACAAACATTGTGTACTGCTCGCCAAGCGTTGACCTTGTCTCCACAGGGTTACCGTTTGCACTTTCGGTGCTTACAGATACCATCTGCATTTCTATGGTTTTAGCAGGGTTTTTAAAAGTGGCCTGTAAGTCGGAAAGCGTGATAGCGTCAGGACTTACTTTGATAGTAAGTACGTCCCTCTGCGCTCCGCTGAAAAATCTGGCACCGCCGTAAACGGCCTCTATTTCTAGCTCTGTGTTATCTGCAAATATGATTTTCTGTGACATTTTTATTGCTCCTTTTTTAATATGTATTTTATTTTTACAGCTTTTTGTAAGCTGTAATTTATTCAAGCTTTACGGGCAGGCCATTAACGGTAATAGAGTGGACGACTACCCCAATGCCGCCACCGCCCTCTGAGGTGTAAGCATTTAACCCGATACCGATACCCTCGGGGGCACTTGTAACTGTGACTGTATCAGTGTATGTGCCGCTAATGTCAGCACCCCAGTCAGAAACACTGCGCGAGTACGCTGTACCATTTCCGCTGGCATTGTTGTTGCCTGCGGCGGTTCTTATACCTCCGACAAACGCTGTTAACCTTGCACCGCTATTTCTTGATGCGCTTATCGTCCAGTTGACAACCACTGTGCAGGGTAATGTAATAAGGTCTCTCGGCAAAATCTGAAACCCTGCCTTAGAGGTAGATGTGCTGGTTGATATATATCCATCGTATTTACCGCCTGTAAATTGTGACCGGGTAATATTGCCGTATCCGGGCAGCAGCGAGCCATAAAAGGGACTGACACCACCCATGCGCCACACACCTGCGATTTTCACATAACCATTCACAGCACTTCGCCATGTGCCGCTTATCTTTGTAAATTCTTTTGCTGCATTGCGCCATACTGTAGCCTTTATAAACTTTGGCATAATTTCTCCTTATGTGTATTGGATCCACACATCACCATCACTGCCGTTTGCGGCTGCGGGCGCGCCTGTAGACATCATTATGTTGCGTAAATAGCGGTTAGTGTAATTGGCAGTGGAAAAGGCTGATTGTGCGTTTGTGGCACTGATTGCCGACAGCGTGCCTATAGCTGTAGTGCCTGTGCCGCCCCTAGCAACAGGCAATGTGCCGCTTACCCCCGGTGCGACATTTGCTGTACCGTTAAAGGATGCTGCCGCAGTCGCTGCAAGGTTAATAAGTATAGTCCTTGCGGTTTGCAGGCTTACCGCATTTGCAACCGTCATTTGTGCCGCTGTGCTTGCATTGTTTACCCCTGTGCCACCGTTTGCGACAGGCAATACTCCTGTAACACCCGGTGTGACATTTGCCGTACCATTAAAGCTTGCCGCACTTGTGCTGGCTAAATTTGTTTGTATAGTCCTTGCTGTTTGAAGTCTGGTTGCCGTCTCAGCATTACCGCCATTGGCGGGAAAACTTGTAGGTCTGTCCGTTAGGTTGTTATAGCTTATCTGCGGGGTGCCGTCACTGCCTGTGTGTGCGTGATTTTTAGGTGCCGCATCAGATGAAGCTTCTTTGATTTCGTTAGCCGCCTCCTGCACTTTGTTTACTTGTTCCATCAGGTAGTTGTAGCCATGCCGCTCTGATAAGCCTACCTCAACACCGTTTGGGGAAATTGTTTGCCCGCTGTTCCAGTTGGTAGGTAAATTGGCGGGCAAAGGAAATGTAACTGCCATTTTTAAATATCCTCCCTGTGGTTTATTTTGTGCTTAATGGAAAGTCCGTCTGCAAATGGGATATATACAGTAGCATTTGAAAGAACAACATCATTATCACCTAATAGCTTAATGTTTGTTATTTCGTTTACTCCAAGCTCGCTTGGTACTGCATACTCCAAAAGCGTGTCTGCTCCAATTGTTGTTTTTTCGGTGAATATATTTATTTGTGCTGTGTTGTTAAGCAAAATTCCTGTGATTTTTTGCGAGCTGTGTATAGCATGTGAATTCAAAAAATCCTGCGTAAGGCTTGGCACATCTCCCATTTTTATTACCTCCGGGTCATCAATTGCAAATGGAGTTTCACCCAAATGCCATTGACCACCTAATTTATATTGCCACTGCATTGGCTCTGCAAAAGCAAAGGGGTCTTGCCCGAGCTTCCACATGCCGTTTAGCTTATAATTCCATCTTGTTTTACGTATCAATATTTCTTCCGACATAGCTATACCCGAAGAAATAAGCGGCACAAGTATATATATTATATTTGCAGGCTTGATTCTGTTTACAAAGATGCTGACTTCCTGATACCATGCAGAGTTTTCACTTACAGCCTCAATGTATAATGTATAGCTGTTGTTGTCCGCCCATGCCTTGTATTTGTCCACACCTATCATTACATCCAGCCTTTGCCGCAGCATACGAATAGAAAAAGGCGGGGCAGTAGTCATTCGGGAAAGAACTCTAAGCCGCCTAAACTCTAAATCTTCCATTGCGGGGTTTGCAATTATATAATAAAGCTTTTCAAAAGCTTCAATGCCCTTAATGTCAGCTGTTAAAACAAACTGATTATTAAAGGCATTGTCCGCTTCATTGTAAAAATTATTAAATTGATAATCGCCGACTTTTGAAAGTATATCTGTTTCCAGCACATCTTTATAAATACTTGGGTATAATGATGATATATTAGACTTCATTTAATGTCACCGTCCCCATCATTGGGAGCTGCTGTACACCTGAGTTTTCTATCAAAATCAAATCACTGTCTGCACCGTTAATCAAAAGTCCGGTTACGTTAGCAACACCCTGTACAGATAAAATAGCCGCAATAATTCTCGCTCTATATACGTTTATTACATAATTTCTCAAATCTATAGCAGAGCCAAAACTTTTGCGCAGCTCTAAAAGATACTCGCCTATAATATTTTTGATTTGGTCTTCTACTTGCCCCATAACTACACCTGATAATACTAAGTTGGCTGTTACATCAATCATAACAACATCAGGAGTTGTAACCGTAACAACATGGCCTATAGGCGCTGTACCCAGTCCAAGGCCGTTATTCCCCTCGGGGTCAAGTGCTGTTTGTACATCGTCAATCAATGTCTGAGATGCAGGGTTAAAATCTGCACCTATCAGGACTGACCTTAACTGTGCCGCCGCCATTCCAGATAGGATATATTTGCACAGCGCCCACACCGTCCATTTCAAGCACCCACAGGCGGTAATGTGCTACATTTCCACCAAATGGCGGAAAATTTATAAGCTCTATATACCTTGCTCTAAGCGCCTCGTCATCTTCGGTATCTCTTGACGGTATAAGCAAATCGGATATATTAGCAGTAGCTACATGATTTATAAATGTAACTGGAATAATCATGCCTATGTAGTCATTGCCTGCTGCTCCTGCCGTTTCGCATGTCATTCTATAACTGCCGGGAACAGCTAACCCGGTATCGGGGTCAGTGTATTCCCCTGATGCGTAATAGATTAAAGCATTTACATCTCTGGTTGTGCTAAATCTTGTACCAAGCGGTATTGCGGCCGGTGTGCCATCATTGCTAACAAATGTGCCTAACTTTACAGCATGTGTTGCAGGGTATCGCGTGACACCTCTTTCCGCTACTCGCAGGTCAAGTGCTTCGCCCATAGCAGTTAGTGCATATGTATCCAGATAAAAGCCTCGTAGTTGTATATATGCTTCCGCAAGCTGTACATCACCTACAGACAATGTGTCATATATAATAGCGCCTTGCCTTTTGTCTACGGTATCCGGCACCATAGCAAGAGCTTCATCTATTAAGTGACGGAACGTAAATACATTTAAATGATCACCTATCAAATCATCCCCTCCTTTCATTTATTGTGCAGGCAAAGTGAAGTTGATTTCTGTGCTTCCGACATTGCTTATAACAGTAAACTCAACATATAGCGCATCAAGCTGTGTCTTTTCTATTTTAAAATCCTGAACAGCAACAATGCGATCATCTACCTGTAAAGCTTCGGTTATTGCTTCCTGCAAATCCGCTATAACAAATGGCATGCTTTTGCCAATGTATTGCTCTATTTGCATTCCGTACGTCCAGTCATAAATAAGCCATGCGTAGCGTTCGGTATATAAAATCTTGTAGGCCGCTTGGGCAATAGCGTCAAGGTCATCTATTATGCCTGCTATGCGCTTGTTGTTTAAATCAAGCCTGTATGTTTTGCCAGGACTTTGTTCTTCGGAAAAAGCAGATACATCAGGTAAAGCAGATTCAGGTATGGTTGGTATCATAGCGGCTCCTCTCTGTCCAAGACATAATACTTCTGCCCGCCGCAGCATTGCAGCATTCGCACACGGTCACCAACAATAAGTCCCCGCCAAACCATAACAGTAACGAGCCTGTCATCTGTCTCTTCGCCGCTGCCTCTTTCGGCCAAATGTAAATGTACTAGATTGCCTGTATCAAATCGGCGGCAAAGTGCAGACAAAATTAAAAAATCCTGTGTTATAGGTTTGTTGTTGTCAGGTTTTATAACAAGCGGGTTAAGACTTGTAACTGTGCCGAAAATAAAGTCTGTCGGTGTTTTTCTATTATATTGCCCGTCTGCTGCACTCTGTATAGCTTCAAGCAGTCTTTCGCCTGCCATTATTCAAACACCTCCAGTGTAACTTGCATTGTATGTAATTTGTTTTTTATAGTATGACTGACAGCGTGTACAAGCATATATCTTGACAGCCGCATATCCTCCATTTGCGTTTCTACCCACACACTGTTACCGGGCATAATCCTAAAGTCACCCAAAGCATTTATTTTAAGCTTACGTGTCACACGGTTTTTCAGCTTTAATAACTGTTCCGCCCTTAGCGCTATTTGTGCAGGATTAGCATTCTCATCCACAGTTTCAAAATGCTGTAAAAGTCCCCAGCGTGCTATTGTAGAGCTGTCTTTTACAATATATACATCACGCTTTGCAGTCTGCTTATTCTCCTGCACAAGCTTAATTTGGTTGTATGTATCATCATCAATGCTTGTTTGGTAATCATACCCGGTCATAAGGGACATATCGCCAAGTATTAAATTTGTTTTAAGCTTTTCCATATCAAGAAATTCAAGTGTTCCGAAGTTATCACGCAGTATATACCATTTCCCGGTGTGTATAAGCGTTAGATTTATACTGTCCTATACCATATCGGCAATAGTTTTGTTGTCGTATATTTTTGGAGGTAATATAAAATTTGGATTATGAACAATGGTATGCTTTATCTCAAAATCCTCACACAACCTTGTGAAACGCTCCGCTGCTGTGCTTTCTGTAAAAACCCTTGTATCTGAATTTTTCATGTACCGTTTAGCGTCATATGCAACAGCAGAGGTCTTTTCGCTGTCCTTTCTGTTTTTAGAAAACACCCAGCCATAAAAAAGCCTGTAGCCGTTGACGATAAGAGAACAGGGAGAACCCTCATAAAACTTTAGAGTGCCGTCCCTTACAATATCAAATGCAAGCTTGCCCGGCTGTCCTGTTATTTGGCCGCTCCAAGTGGTGCTTATTAAAAGCTCGGAAGCATCATAAATTACGCCTGTTTGGTTGTCCTGTAAAACAAATTGGATGTTTATTATAGGCGCTCCTTTCTTTTAAAAATATTGACTTGATAGTTTAAGAATGGTAAACTATTTACACAAGCTTGGAGGTGGTGCCAATGGCAACTAATGAAATCATGGAACAATTGCAAATTATGATGAATATAATGGAGCAATTTCCAACTGTAGACAAAGTAACGGAAATAATTGATGAGCGGGCACGTCATACTGAAGTCTTAATCGAAAATACTGTAACCAAACGAATTGACAGCCTTTTTGACGGTTACAAGCTTACACACGAAAAGCAGTTCGAGCTTGAACGAAAAAACGAACAACTCATGGAAATGATTAAAGATTTGCAGAATCGCTTACTTATTCTCGAAAGCAAAATAGCATAAGCTTTTTATATAGCTGCCTATACAGGNGGCTATTTTTTTATGGCAGTTTAAGAATATTGCCGGGATGAATANTGCTTGCAGCTGTCATGCCATTGGCGGCGGCAACTTCATTATATCTGTCACCATTACCTAATTGCTGTTGGGCGATTCGCCAAAAGCTGTCACCCGGCTTTACTGTATAAGTTTTTGGCTGTGATTTATCCACAGGCCGGGAGCTGCCTGATGTTTTGGCAACAGTATTAGTTTTGGCTTTTACAACTAATGTTTTAGCGCTGTGGCTGCGATACTCCAACAATGATATGCTGCATTTAAGGCTTTCGTGGTCTCCCGCTTCACGCACAGCGGAAAAATCCTCGACCGACATACGCTGGCTAAAATTAATTCCGCTTATAGTAAGCTTTGTGCTTTCTCCGCTGTTTACTAAATTATCAAAATATGCCTGCAAGGCTTCCGGTGTTCTCCATGTGCCTGTAACAAAGGGGTAATAATCAGCTCCCGGCAAGAGAAAATCAAAGCTTACACTTGCCAGTTTACCTGTGCGCAAAATATTTATTTCACCAAGCTGCACAACCTCTGTGCGCTGATTGTTCCCCTGCCTTTTTATTGTCAGCTTTTCAGGGTTCACAGGCAGCTGATTACCTGAAAAATAAAAGCCTATATCCATTAATTAGCCACCACCAAACTGGAGTTTAATACCTCTTCAAATGTGTCCTCAATGAATTCTAGTATTTTACCTGCATCTGCCGTCTCGTGGACATCTCCAAAATATGCCGCAAGGCTTGGAGTATAATGGCTTAGATTCACCTGATAATCCATTGCAGCTATATCTTTAAGCATTTTTATATCCTCTTCAGATATTGTCACATCATCATCTATACGGCCTACAGAGCCGACATGCTCTAACTCTGTGGGGAATGAATCCCCGCCGTACTGCGACATATCAATCTCTTCGACAACTTTTTCCAGTGGATTAGATATTCTATCTGTAAGTCCATTTGCCCAGCTTTTACCCTCAGAAAAGGCGTCAGAACCCCAACCATCCGCAAAAGTTTCGAAGGTTGACATTCCTTTTTCAAATGCTTCTCCAACATCTTCAAAGCTTCCATAAGAACCTCTTGCATTTTCTGCTGCTTGGCTAAATTCTGCGGCTTTATTCGATAGTCCTGAATAATCAAAGCTTATAAAAGGTAGTTTATTAAGCGCAATAGCTATCTTCTCAATAATTCCCAAAACTGATGCTGCTATATCAAAGAAAAAAGCCTTAATTCCTAAGCCTACATTTTGGAATGCTGTTTTGGCATTTCCTGCTATCGCTGCAACAGCACCGCCAATCCCTATGGCTCGGTTTGCTATCTCTAGTCCTAAGTTTTTAAATAATGCTATTACCCAAAATATTGCACCGCCCAAAATTCCCATGATATCTTGCCCTGTAACCCCAAAACTGCTAAGCACTGCAATGGCAATTCCAATTGTCGCTATTAATAAAAGTAAGGGTAAATTCGCCAAAGTCCACATTGCGGCCGACTTAAGGCCTGCGATAGCCATTTGTATTCCAGCGGCGATAGCTTTTCTTTCTATAATCGCCAATCCTATTCCAAGCGCTATTAAGCCGAGCAACAACAAATCAAAATTTTCATACGCCCAGCCTGCCGCCGCTGCCATTGCATTAAGTGAGCCAAGCGCAACCTGCGCAAGCCAATCAAAGCCGCTTATTAAGTTGTTTACCATATTTTGCATTTTTTCACTATTTGCGATTTCTTCTAATCGGTCAAACACAACACCAAATGACTGCCTTGCACTGTTTTTAATGTTTGTCATATGGTCGGCAAATTTAAGCGGTGTTTGGGCGAACCTATCCTCTATATCAGCTGCGGCTGCAAACATAGCATTTTTTACAATATCAGCAGTCAGCACACCCTCACCCGCAAGCTTTCTTAACTCGCCCATATCATTAAGTCCCATATAGTTCATCATTGCACGAGATATTTCAGGTGCCTGCTCTGCTATACTGTTAAATTCATCACCGCGTAAAACACCCGAAGCAAGTGCCTGCGTCAGCTGCCGCATTGCTCCTGCCTGTGCCTGTGAATCTGCACCTGACAGCTTAAAAGATTTATTGAGCAGTTCGGAAAAGGCTATAATTTCGCCTGTGCCGCTGAAAGCATTTCCTGCGTTTATTCCAATGCTTGATACTGCATCTATAGTTTCCATATAGTCCGACCTTGAACGCTGTGCAGATGCAAAAATTTGGTCTTCAAGTCCTGTGCCCAGTTGTCCAAGTCGAGATGAAGCGCCGGAAATCATATCTGATATACCTGTTATGCGTCCTATGCCGTCAAAAGCTTTTTTTATACTGTAAGCAACAGCTGTGAGCGACAAAGCTTTTTTGATAGTTTTGTTAATACTATCATTTGCCCTGCCTGCACCTTTATCTACATAATCAAAGCTTTTGGCAAAATCATCTATAGCATCGGCGGCCATGGCGGCATCTTTTTTAGCAGATTCAAAGGCGGCAGAAGCAGCTCCATCCATACTTTCCATTGCCCTTAAAGTGCTGTTAATCGCTTTCATTACACCGCCAAGCGCAGGGGACATTTTGTCTTGCAGTTTCAATGTGCCTGCAATTGTTGCCAAGCTATTTCTTCCCCCTTCTGTTTTTTATTTTTGCAGCTTCTTTGTTTTTTGTTTCCTGATATTCTTTAAGCATAGCTATAACCATTGCTTTTTCTCTTTTTGGAAGATTGGCGAAAGTGGACGGAGGCCAATGCAGTTTAATTAATGCTAAATATGCAAAGGTCGTTTCGCCATCTTCCTTTAAGAGTTTTTTGCTTCATTAATCAGTTCGTCCATATCAGTGCCAAAGCCGGAAATCTCAGATATTTTCTGTGAAAGTTCTGCGGCTTCTCCTGCCAANAGAACGGAATTTATAAGCTGTTCAGGGGTTGCACAGCCTGACTTTTTTATAAAGTCGGCATCTTTAAAATTAGGCTCAAGCGTATGATTGATAATAACTTTATTACGGAAAAGTCCGTTGTTAAAATCAACTTTTTTGCCTTTACTTATCTTTGTTGCCGCATTCTGGTATTCGTCAAATTCATCACTTGTCATAGCTTTGATTTTAAACGGAAAGTCTTTTAGCCTTGCGGACAAAATAACCTCTTCTGTAATATCACCTGCTTTGTTTTCTATCAAAAAATCTGTTAATTTACTCATTTGTTTCTCCTTTATTAATTGATTTTATGTTGACAATGTATTGACTTGGTGCGCACGATTTGTTATAATACAGTTAAGGAAAGGTGTGTGTATTATGGGGCAAACAAACTTAAACATTAGAATTGATGCAGATACAAAGCGTCAAGCAGAAAAAATATTTTCAGAATTGGGAATGAATACAACAACCGCAATAAATGTTTTCATGAAACAAGTCATCAAAACAGGCAGTATCCCCTTTCAAATTGCTATGAATCCAGTAGAACCTTTTTATTCTGAAGCTAACCAGCGGCATTTGCAAAAAACATTAAAACAGTTGGAACATGGTGAGACAGTTGTGAAAACTATGGACGAACTGGAGGCCATGGCTGCTGATGACTAAGCAGTTAACCTTTGCAAAAGATGCTTGGAAAGATTATTTATACTGGCAAACTCAAGACAAAAAGACTTTACGCCGAATAAATCAGCTTTTGTTGGATATACAGCGCAATGAGTTCGAGGGAATAGGCAAACCCGAACCCTTAAAAGCCAATCTTGCCGGATGGTGGAGCCGCCGCATTGACGATACAAACCGATTGGTATACCGCATAACTGATACAGCTATAGAAATAAGGTCTTGTAAATCGCATTATAACAATTAACAAAGTTTAATAGCCAATTAGCTCTTAAAACAAAGAGTCGTAATTGGCTATTCCTTTTTTTACAAGTTTTCAGGAGTTGTAAATTCTTCAAGTAAATCTGCATCATCAAAGGTAAAGTCTAAGTCCTCATCAAGTACAGATGATTCCGTATCCATTTTGGCAAGAACAACGCTGTCAAGATTGCACCCATGCAATACAACTGTTTGTCTGCCGATAGTACTGGTAGGATCTTCATTTGTAATAATAATATCAAAATAAATATCCCTGCCGTTTTTTATGTAATCCATCATAAGGCGCCTGAACATGCTTGTAACATAATAGACGGTCATAGAACCTGAACCGCTCCAGCCTGCGGCCTTATGCTGCTCACCTCGCTTGCCCATTGTCCGCACAGCTTCTTTGTTCTTTTCTGCTGTGGCTTCAAGAGAGCGAATCATAAATAGCTGCTCAACCTGTCCGTTTATGATAGCCTGTGCCGTACATTCCTGCCCCGATATTGTATCGCCTGCTCTCAAAAATCCTGCCATTAATCATTACCCCCTAAAAATACACGCATGTATAATTTCTCCATTGCGTCAACAGGCTGTATCCACAAATCTACACGCACACTGTCAATTTCCATGCCCTGCAAAACTGTTATATCTGTGGACGGGTCAAAATTTTGTATAGCATTTATGCTTTGTAGCTCATTCATATAAGAAATGAGATCAGCACGGAAAACAGCTCGTCCATTTTCGTTATTATCAACCTTGCCAATATAGGCAACACCAAATCTAAGATTAGTTTGATTTGCAATATCATCAAGCACACGTATAACACGATTCTTGCTGAACTGATAATCCTTTTTAGGTGTAAATGTGTGCAGGCTGTTTATATCTTTTTCTACAACAATAGCGCCGTCCTGCCTACGTGTAATAATCAGCTGGCCTGTTCTTAAAGCGTTTTCAATATCTTCCTCTTTTACAGGGTTAATAATTTTTACAGCATCATTAAGCTCGGNATAAGTGTTGGACTGATTTACTGCNGCCCCTGCTGTCATGCCTGCAAACTTGGCAGAGAATATCGCAGGAGTAACTTNCTCNCCTGCAAGGTTTATATATCCCTGATTTACNCTTATAATACTTTCGTGATTTGCAGCAGCGTAATCAACAAGTACNGCCTGTACCTTTCGGCCTGTATTATCACGCTTGTTTTTNACATATTCAAATATNTGGNCNTTTATNGCNGCTGTACCGTTAGGAACGGCCATTGTATGCCATATTGTTTCATCAACCGCCGCAAGATAGCTTGTCATTGTATTTGNTTCTACAGTGCCGTCTACACCGCCGCTAAGNGAAGTGCCTGCGCTGACGCTGATATTAGAAGTAACAGAAAAATCAACCCAGTCATTTGAAACAAGGCCGTCACCATTCAGCGGTACTGTTTGCCTATCTTTTTCGCCGCCGTCAAAGAATGTTACAACATCTACTACATCTGCACCTATCGGGTTTTCAAGTATTGCAACAGATATTTTGTTACCGGTAGTGCCTGCGTATTTTGCGGATACATCTATAGTACCAACAGTTGCAGTAGCTTTTAGGCCGCCTGTATCAAGCCTGTATATTTTAGCAAGATACGCCCCCCTAAGAGCCTCACGAAAAATAAGACTGTCAGCATCAAAAGCGGTTAATCCTATCTTTGCAAGGCTGTTTCCGTTAAGCAAATCTGTTGAATACAAATCTATAATTGTGTTGGCTGCGCCCCATGTCATAGCTACAGGCATTGTCATAATACCCCTAGTGCCTACATTAGATGTAGGCTTTGGCACAGCTTCAAAATTTATATATGCACCCGGCCTGACCTTGTTTTCGGTCAACCATGTACCACCTGCCATTTATATCACTCTCTTTCTTTTATGTTTTCTTCCAGTTCCAGCTCTTCCATATTAGGCACAGGTGCTTTTTGCCGTATCACACGAACGGGATAATCAACAAAAAAGTGAAGTACACCATCTTGTATTTCACTGCGCATAGTTGACGCTTTTACTGGTTGGTCTTCTGTTTCTATATACGTTAAAGCTTCGGTCAATTCTTCGATAATCTGTGTAAAACGCTTATACTGCGTCATCACCTTGTCATTCGGGTGGTATCTTATGTCAAAAAAATAAAACCTATTGAAAAAACGCCCGTTATCAGGCATTTGCTCACGGTTTATTTGGTGTACAAAAAGATATTCTTTTGGGGCATTTTGTGTTGGCCTCTCATTATATACTGCTATGTTTGGTATACTGCCGCTGACTGCCTTTGTAACAGCAGACAGCATATACTCACCGCGCATTATTTAAGCCTCCCCGCCGCAAACTTTTTCCATGCTGCTTCTAATCGTCTTGGCATTTCTCGCTCTATTTCCTGTATAGATAAAGAAAGCATATACCGCCCCTCTACCCAAGGATTGACAAGCCGCCTTTCAATTGCAGGAACATAGCGCCCGACCTCTTGCCAGTGACCTAGCTCAACAAAGCTTGCATAAAGCTTGGGATTGTTCAGTTTTATCATTACTGTATCGCCGCGCCAAGCAATGCCTGACAAATACCACGCATTGCGCAAATCCCCTGTATCAACCGGTGTACGCTCTTTTGTTTTCGCTAAAGTTCTTAATGCCATTCTATACAAAAAGTTTTCTATAAATTTTTTGCTTTCTTTTTCAAGACTTTTTATATCCTCTGCAAGCTTTTCAAACTCGCTATAATCAAATCCGCCTTTAGCCATTAGCTATTTTCCTTATCTAAAAATTGTACCTGTATGCTTGAACCATAAGGGTTAGGCCTGCCAATATGACCGCTGTATATTATTTCGCCGTTACGCAAAACCCTGACAAAGTCACCGCTTGCCAGCCGTATATTAGGCCGGCATATGATAACCGGTCTTACCTCAGCGGGGTTAGCATCATCTGACATATCGGGGGTATCCTTTGCGCCAAGACTTAACCGGCAGGGAATGCCGGCATAGATAATTTCAGGCTCTGCGTTTACTATTACTGCACCATTCTCGTCTATACCGGCGTTCTCAGGCAGTCGGCTTACAGTCATTACATCGGTGTACATAAGCGCCAATATCTTACTTACATTCGGCAAAATGCTCACCACTTCACCCGCCTATATGTTTGCAGTTGATGCTTATAGTTGAGGACGAGGGAATCAAGAATATCCCGCCACTCATCCTTTTCAAAACTAACTGATGTGTCACCCTCGGTGATAGAACTTGCCCGACCTGTTGTTTCGCTGTCAGGCTTATATCTAATCAAATCGGCCGCCATATTTGCCCAGACAAAATTTAACCCCTGCGGCACATCAGGAATATGGCAATAGTCCTTGATTGTTTGCTCAATCTCAGCTATTGCCAATTCTTTTTGTGTTTTGTTTATTTCATCATTCGCAAGTTTTAATGTCAAAATTTCCAGTGCTGTCATTTTGCATCAGCCACTTTCTCACCCATTTTGGGTGTGCGTTTCTCGATAACGGGTTTAGCTATATCCTTGCTTTGTGATTCCTCAACACGTTCGAAACCCAACATTTCTAAGCTTTTTGCTTTTTCTTCACTGTCTACAATTTTTATAACTGCGCCACGTTTTAATTTAATCATTAAAATATCCTCCGTTAAGGCTGTGTATTAATCATATATGCGGGAAGTTTGTTTTCAAGCATCCACAAATCATGATAACGGCGATACTGTGTTTTCCAGCTGTCAAGTGTCTGATTTACATTTGGCTCAAAAATTTTCACCTGATCCTGCTTCGTAATTGCCATTGGAGATGTGCGAGGGCATATAATCCAGTTAATATCTTTTGCAGAGGCATCAGGGGTAAAACCGCCCTCTGTCTGGCCGCTTGTAACAGCGTCCTTATACACATATGCCGTTTTCATTCGTGCGCTTGGTACGGGAACAATAGGCACACCGTCAATACCTCTAACAGTCATCTGCACCTGTCCCTGCTGAAAGCTTGCGGCATCAAGGTTTCTGGAAAGTTCTTTTGACCTTGAAAGAATACCATAAACAAGCCAGTTCATTGACACAATTAAATCTGTTGCGCCTGTCCTGTCCTGAATTGTATTAATATCTTTCATAAGCTCTGTCAGCAATGTATCTACCTCAGGAGTGTAATCCCTTGTATAACCCTCTGCGATCGCACCTGCTGCTATAGTAGAATATCGGTAGGAATCGACCTCAGGCACAACATGATTAGCCTGAAATACCGATAGGACGTTAGAAGCATTCACAATGTAATTGGATTCGTCCACATCGTGGCGGTCAAAATTGAATTCTCGGCCTCTGTCCATACGCATTTCAAAAGTCTGGTAGCGCAGGTCAATATTTCCTACAGGATAACCTGTAGTGTTTCTGCCGTAGTCACCAAGTCCCTGTGTCTGCATAATCGGCACCTTGATTTCTTTACCGCCTGTATACTGTACCTGTCCTGCATTTGAATCCATCCAGCCGGATGTTAGATTCTGTATCATATGTCTGTCGAGTGTTCTCTGGAGTATAATACCCCATTCAATTGTATTTGCCATTATTTTTCTCCTTTACTTTAATCCAAAAATACTGTTTATTTGTGTTTCTAATGTGCTTGGTTCGCCTTTGTTGGGGTCTGCTGCGCCCATTGGTTTTGTACCGGTGACCGTATTCGTTTCAGTTTTAAACAAATATGGTTTATCTGCTTTAAAGGGTTTGAGCAAATCATCAACAGATGTTTTCATATTTTCGCCGTCAAACTCAACTTTATCAAGTTCAAGCTTGCCGATAATATCATCAGGATCATGCACTTTATCTGCTAAGGCCAGCTTAAGCGCGGAAGTCTTTTGGAGTGTTGCCATCTGTGCCTTATGTTCTGTGTCAGCGGTTTTGTTTGCTTCCTGTAACTCTGCTATTTTAGCCTGCAAACCCTCTGCATCAACCTTTTTAAGCTCTTCAAGCTGTGTGTCACGCTCTTTTATTTGCCCTGACAATGTCTTTTTTTCTTCATTGATTGTATTAAAATCAGTGCGGGAAACAAAGTTTTTGCCAATTTCAGCAGATACTTTTTTGTCAATATCCTCTGTGTGATTTTCTCCTAAAATGTCTTTTAACCATTGCAGCATATTTTTGTCCTTTCTCCGCTATCCTTTTTGTTCGGCCAGTCCCGACTTTGCGGCACACCTATTCTTTTCCCGGTGTAAGGGTTTATTTTTGGGTATAAAAAAAGCACCCTGCAAATGCAAAATGCTTAATTACCATGGTGCTATATCTGATATTCCTTTCGCCAAACTCGCAGCCTTTTTCATCAGCGAATTTTCAGCAAGATACTCCAGTCCTTTTAATGTTATCTGAATATTGTTTACCTTTACCGATTCATGACTAAGCGTTTTTATAACTACA
>JGI994J12354_10001799_pt1 | contig 21497 bp, 19 predicted proteins | sample IntmicLarv3ML3BL_FD_12354 | JGI IMG/M metagenome (IMG submission 12354) | reverse complement strand
TTTTGTGTGAGAACTAAATTATAATGCGATTATTTATTTGTTTCAATTTTTTTTGAAAAAAATTTGGTGTTAGTCTACGACCAACACCAAATATTATACAACCAAAAGAAATTGTCAATACAACCAAGTATAAGCTAAGAAACCGCCGTATACGGAATCGTACGTACGGTGGTGTGGGAGGTCGGCTAATCAAATAATGGTTAGCCTCCTACCCGATTCTTTCAATTCTTTCCAATAAGAGGCCATATATTATAATCTAGATGTTATCACTTCGTATCTTTTGCTATGAAAAACAACCCAGAAAATATTAAGAAAAATTAAAATTTTTATAAATTTTTCTCGTTCCTAATGATTAGACATGATGTAATATGTTATGGCATATATACGAATATTGAAGAATAGAGAAGGGAAAAATATGTATACTTAGTTGAAGGGTACAGAGAAAACGGAAAAGTCAAAAAAAGAACTCTAAAAAAATTTGGGTTATTGGAAGAATCAGAAATAAACGAACCCGATGCACTTGACTGTTTGAAGAAAGAAGCAAAAGATGGGTCTTTTATTACAGTTGTAGAAATGAAAATTTCAATTACGCTTGATTTAGAAAAAAGAGTTTTTCTAAATATAGAAATCGTAATTAATAATTAAAGTGTAGAATTAAAAATAGATGAATTTAAAAATTAGACGAGGAGAATGTCATGGTAAAAGTCTATGGACAGACCATTAAGGGAGTTAGAAAAGAAGAAAATGAAGATAGAATTCTAGTAAACGATTCTATAATTGATCATGGATTAATAGACTTGGAGTTTCGGGAAATACCAGAATTTATACATTGCAAGGGGAGTACTTAAAGCAATTGACCAAAGATCAGACTGTTTATCAGTGGTGTCATGATACCAATAATTTAGACAATTTGGAAAACATCAATAAAAATGAAATAACCTCTGCCTTTGGATGTGGGAGCGAAAAAGCATTAAATTTAGTAATAGAAGAAGTAGTAAATATGAAAGAACTACTTTTTACTACAGATGGAATCCGCGAATATGTATCTTTAGGTCATATGGAAAAAATAATTAATAACAAAAATATGAGTTATCAAGAAAAATTAGAAAAATTAACCAAAAAATCTATAGAAAATGGTTCACAAGACGATGTGTCCATATTATTTGTATCTTTTTAATTAAATAGAATCTTATAAAATTAGAATTATATGGTGTTAAAGGCTGTTTAATTTTTAGCAGCTTTTTTTGTGTCAAAATTTATAAAAATTATTCTTTAAATGAAAGCAAAAAATTGATATAATAAAAATAATTATATATTTAAAATATCGTACATTAGATATCGTGTATTTGTATTAATCATAGAATTATTTTGGAGGGAGTATGCTAAGGAGAATTATATATATAGTCATTGTCTTAACATTTTTACCATACTTCACATATGGTCAGAGTAGCTCTATGTCGCCAGAGGATATTGAAATAAGTGAGTTAAAATCTCAAATAAAAGATTTGGAGAATAAAATAAAAATATTAGAACAAAACAAAGAAATAAGAAACACCGAAGCTCCAACGGCTACTGCTAATACTAGAGTTGCCAAAAGAAGAGAAGTAGAAGAAAAACCTTTGAAAGTTGGCTTAGCTTTGAGCGGCGGCGGGGCAAAAGGTCTTGCCCATGTTGGAGTGCTAAGAGAGCTTGAAAAGGCCAATGTACAAATAGATTATATCACTGGAACGAGTGTTGGAGCCATAGTTGGAGCCATGTATTCTATTGGATACACCCCTGACGAAATAGAAGATTACTTAAAATCAGTGAATTGGAATAATTTGCTTAATGAATATAGAAATTTCAGAGAAATTCCTTTGGAAAGAAAGTTTAATAGTTTCGATTATATGATAACATTGAGATATGATAAAAAATTTAATTTTTCCATTCCAAAATCTCTGGGAGATAGCGAAATAACTTATTTTCAGCTAAAAAAAATATTTAAAGATGTTATTGATATTGATGATTTTGACCAATTACCCATACCACTGAGAGTTGTAGCTACAGATTTGAATACTGGAAGAGGAACTGTCTTCAGAAGAGGAGATTTGGCTAGGGTAATAGCAGCAAGTAGTGCAATTCCAGCTATTTTTGATCCTGTGGAAATTGATAATAGACTATATGTGGATGGGCTGATTTCGCAGAATTTTCCTGTGCAAGAAGCCTTTGACATGGGAGCAGATGTGGTAATTGGTTCCAATGTAGGTAATGTTCTAAAAGATAATGAGGACTATAGCATAGTGGGAGTGATTAATCAATTGATGGCTATCCCAAGTGCCTCTTCCACAGAGGAACAAAAAAGATTGGCTACCATCTTGATTTCGCCCAATATGGATGAATTTTCTGCAACAGATGGGAATAATAATGATGAATTGGTTAGACTGGGAGAACAAGGAGCAAGGGATAAGCTATCTCTTCTAAATAAATTAGAAAAAAGAAAAGAAGCTAGAAGAAGTCTAGTTAGAACTTTAGAGAACAGTATTTACATTGAAAATATCGTATTAAGTGATGAAACTCAGATGAGAAAGAATGAAATTCTTCTCTCCATGTTAGACACAATAAAAAATCAGCACATTACTTATGAAGAGTTGGAAAAAATATTTTTAAGAATTTATGGTCTTGATTTTGTTGATAGCATTTATTATCATGTGGATGGAACCACTTTGTATGTGGATAGTGATATTAACCCATCTAATACCTTTGGAATTGGTTTTAATTATAGTACTGGTTATGGCTCAATTCTTAATATAGGAACAGAGTTTTCCAATATTGGAAAAGTCGGAAATAGTACTTTTTTGAATGTCAAATTGGGAGATCATTTGGGATTTGAAGCTAGAAACTTTTTTTATTATGGAACTTCCAACAAAATTGGAATTTTTGCCAATGTTATTGTTGATGAATCACCATTTTATCTATATAGCAAAAATAAAAAAATAGGTGAGTTTGAAAGACAAATGGCAAAGGTCGAATTTGGAGCAGCCAGTCAAATTAATAATAGACTATTTTTAATATATGGAATAGATAGTGGATTTTCTGAGCTTAGAGAAAAGATAAGAACCAATATTCCAGAAGTGAGTGCTGCAGAATATTCCCGAAACATAAATAATGCATTTTTAAAAATCACATATGACACTCTTAACTCCATTAAGCGTCCCACAGATGGGTATAAAATAGATGTGCACTATATATGGGGTGGAAGTTTTGGAAGAAGTGGCTCCAATTATTATGGTCCTTTATATACAGCAAGAGTTTTTAGACCTATTGATAAAAAGACTACCTTCAAATATGGAATTTCTGGAGGAGCTTTATCTGGAGACAATATTTACCTAGACCAATATATAAAAATTGGTGGGATGAAAGATGATATTAATAATAGAGAATTCGCCTTTGCAGGACTGCATACCCATCAAAAATTAGTAAAGCAATTTATTATAGGAAAAGTAGAAATAGAAAGAGAAATAATGAAAAATTTATATTTAAATCTAGCATGGAATTTCGGTACTTTTGAGGAAGTTGGTTCTCAAGCTGGCAACTATAGTAGAAGCAATATGTGGAAAGAACCTATTCAAGGTTTTGGTATAGGTGCTCATTATGAGACAATGTTTGGTCCAGTAGAGTTTTCTTTATCAAAGGATGGAAAAGATGGATCAGTAATTACTCAAGTTAACGTTGGATACAGATTTTAGATAAATATCAAAAGTATATTCTAAATAAAAGAATTTTTTATAGTAAGTGATATAGAATTTAAATATTAAAAACCAAGTAAAATGTCTTTCAGACTTTTGTTGTTTACTTGGTTTTGTTTTTATTTAATGAAACTAAAGAAGGGAGGTCGGTGCCATTTGTGTGGGAGATTCCCCCAGTGGAATAATAAAATGATAAATATTTATCAAATTTAAAATAAATTCAGAATAGCTTGATTTACATCAAGTTTAAAGAAAGTTTCTAAGGACATTTTCATTAAAACCAAAACAGTAACAGTGATAAAAATCGGTTTTATAAATTTTGCTCCCTTAGTAACAGCAAACTTAACTCCTAGAGCGCTTCCAAACATCATTATAATTCCCACGATAATAGCATAACTATAATTGACTCTCCCAATGATAATAACAGTGACAAGACTGGCAAAATTACTAGCCCAGTTGTAAAATTTTGCATTTCCACTGGCATTTATAAAATCAAATTTAAAAATTTTTATAAGGGCAAATATAAGAAAAGACCCAGTTCCAGGACCAAAAAAACCATCGTAAAAGCCAATTGTAAAGGCCATAAATATTCCTAAAGTGACATTTTTTTTGGTGAGACCACTAAATTCATTAATGTTTCCAATTTTTTTGTTTGCAATGGTGTATACTAGCACAACAGTCAAAAAAACTATGGCTATAGGATATATGTAGTGAGAGTCAATCAGAAATTGTACTGCTAGTGTTCCAGAAATTGAACCTAAAAATGAAAATAATAAAGTTCTTTTTAGTAGTTGCCAGTTAATTTTTCCAGACCTTGCAAATTTATAAGCACTGGCAGTGGCTGAAAAAGTAGATGAAAGCTTGTTTGTCCCAAGAGCGATATGGGGACTGAGACCAGATGCAAGGTATGCTGGAAAACTAATGAGTCCGCCACCACCAGCAATAGCATCAACAAAGGCTGCAAAAAAGCAAGCTATAGAAAGAAAAATTAATGACTGAATATCAAGATTTTGGAAAAAAGAAAACATTTAATTCCTCCTAAATTACCACTGCTGAGTAGATTCATATTTTGCTAGACTGCTTAAATAAGGATCAATTTTATTATTAAAACTATTGATATAAGCTCTGTTGCTTTCTATATTTTTCCAATTGGTATTAACTTCTTGTTTTAAAGCAGTCATTTTGATCCAAATTTCTTTAATTTCGGTAAGATTAGCATTTTCATTCCCTCTGGCAGTATTATATCTTGTTACAAGGGTGGTATAATTATCTTCGTAGAATTTTTGGTATTGACTGTCACTTGAAAAACTGGTCACAGGAACTACAACTCCAGTGGAAAGACCAATTGATGAACGACTTCCAATACCGACCCCCATTCCTATTCCAGTGCTGACACCGCAACCAGAAACAAGGATTATTAAAATAGAAAAAACAAAATATTTTATCATGAATTCCTCCTTTGAGTTTAATTAATGGCAAAGTATTGTAAAATTTAATATGATAATAAGAGAATACCACAAAATACTAGAATTATCAATTTAAATTAGAAATAAAATTTCCTTTTTTGTTTGACTGAAGTTGGTATTTAAGGTATACTTAGATGAGAAATTATTTTAGGCAGTAATATTATAATAAAATTAACAGGGGAGAGCCGATGAGAAGGAAGAATGCAGTGCTTTTTTTAATTTTAATGTTTTTGATAATGCCAATGAAAATATTTGGAAGGTATCAATATCATCAGAGGGATATAGAAACTTTCAAAAATAATGTATTAAATAATGGAGAAGAAAGAGCCAGAGAAAGAGAAAATACCAGAAGTAGTTCTAGAGTCGTAAATTCCATAAATTCCTATACTGGAAGTTCTACTTTAGCACAAGAAATAATCTTCTATATTGGTGCAAAGGAACAAAGTTTTAAAAATGAGCTAAAAGTAAATAGAGGGGTCGTTTATCTCCCAATAATTGAATTTGTCAACTTGCTCACAGTTTTGGAAAAAAACATGATAGATATTAGGGAAGGAGGAAAAGAAGTTGTTGTAAATATCAACAAAAACACTGTTAAAATGTTTTCTGACAAAAACTATGCAGAGATAAATGGTGAGAGAGTGAATATTAATGGAAATCTATTTTGGGAAGATGGGGATTTTCATGTACCAGCAGATTTTTTTGTGAGGGCTATTGGGTATGGAATTGAACAGAGTAATATGAGAAATGTCACCACTCTCAAAGTCTTCAATCAAGAAAGGGAAGGTTTTGAAAACTTTGTAAATACTAAAAATATAAGTAGTAAGACTTCTTATATGGTATGGATATCAAAATCAAACTATAGAGTAACTATATTTGAAGGAAGTGAGAATAAGTGGAAACATGTTGACTCCTTTGAATGCTCTCTAGGTACATTACAAAAACAAACAATAGTAGGACAATTTGAATATTTTAGTAAGGAAGCCAAATGGGATTTTGGATATTACTACGTGGGACCTATAATGAGATTTCATGGACCTTATGCGATGCATAGTACTTTATTAAGACCCAATGGACAATCCTATGATCATAGGTTAAAAATGAACATTTCTAAGGGTTGCGTAAGAATGAGACCTGTGGATATTAATTGGATGGCAGATACAATTCCCATCAGAACAAAAATATTTGTAACTAATTAAAAAATCAACTTTTAAAATATAAAATATGTAAGGAGGAGTAGATGAAAAATGTTTGTGCTATGTATTTTAGTGGGACAGGAACTACTGAGAAGATAGTGACGACTATATCCAAAGAAATAAGCAATGAGCTTAAGATTTCTTATAGCAAATTTGATTTTACAATAAAAAATGTCAGAAATATCCAAAAAGGGTTCACCAATGAAGATGTAGTTGTATTTGGTGTCCCTGTAATAGCTGGGAGAGTTCCTAACCTCTTATTAAAATATCTTGAAGGAGTGAAAGGAAATGGAGCTTTGGTGGTACCAATTGTATTATTCGGGAATAGAAATTTTGATGATGCACTTATAGAACTAAGAAATATACTAGCTGAAAATGGGTTTGTACCAATAGCAGCAGGGGCATTTGTGGGAGAACATTCATTTTCTAATACTTTGGGAATGAATAGACCAGACGGAAGGGATTTGGAAATTGCTAGTCAATTTGCCAGGGATATAGCAGAAAAAATAAAATCTCAAAGGGACCTGAGCAAAATAATAAAAGTTAGAGGTGAAGATCCCATTAGACCTTATTATCAACCCAGAGATTCCAAAGGAAATCCTATTGACATAAGAAAAGTAAAACCCAAGACCAATGCTCAGTGTATTAATTGCAAATTATGTGTAGCATTGTGTCCCTTGGGTTCAATTGATTATGATAATGTAAGGGAGATTTTAGGAGTTTGTATGAAATGTTGTGCCTGTGTGAAAAAATGCCCTACAGGTGCAAAATATTATGATGATGCCAATTACTTGTATCATCAACATGAATTGGAAGATCAATATGCAAGAAGGGCAGAACCAGAGATATTTTTATAAAAAATTTTATTAATTTGTGTTAAGGAGGTACCTATGAAATATGAAGTATTTGATGATAAGGTTTCAGTAAAGGATGAAAATACAGGTAAAATAATTGCAGAGGTGACTTATCCTTTGGTGGAAGATGGTGTAGTTGACATTGAGCACACATTTGTTGATCCTTCCCTAAAAGGTCAAGGTGTTGGAGAAAAACTGATAGCACATGCAGTGGAAAAAATCAAAGAGAAGAATTACAAAGTAAGAACTTCATGTTCCTATGCAAAAAAATTATTTGAAAAGAAAGAAGATTATGCAGAATTGTTAAAGTAAAGATACGTAAAAAGAGGATGCATACAATCATCCTCTTTTCTTGAGTTTATGATAAATTAAGACTTTTCATAACACGGGGGAGTGTTAAAAAATAAAGATTTTTATAGATTCTGGGGGTTACAGAAATCTATTAAATTATCTTAGTCTAATAAAAGTTTACCCTAAAATTTGCATATTGTCAATAATAAATTTAATTATTTTTAAACTTTTAATAATGAATAAAAACTTTATGTCCTATTTTAAAACATATATTTATAAAATATTATTTTTTTGTAAAGATATGGAAAAAAATAACTTTTAACAAAAATTGTAATATATTTGAATAAAAGAAATTGAACGAAAGCAGTTAAATAATTAAATATAGTTAAAGTAGTTAAATAAAAAATTGAAAAAACCAGTGTATTGTGGTACAATTTGAATTGCTAATCTTTAAAGTACCAATGTTTAAAGTATTAATGCCTGAAATATAAAAATTAAGGAGAGATAAAATGACAAATGTATTAGATGTCTTGACTGAAAGAGGTTATATAAAGCAATTTACACATGAAGATGAAATAAGAAAATTATTAGAAGAAGAGAAAATTACTTTTTATGTTGGGCTTGATCCAACAGCCAGTAGTTTGCATGTGGGACATTTTGTTGCAATGATGTGTATGTCTCATATGCAAAGATGTGGACATAGACCTATTGCATTACTGGGTGGTGGGACAGCCATGGTAGGAGATCCTAGTGGAAGAACAGATATGAGAACAATGATGACAAAGGAAACCATTGATCAAAATGTTGCTTCTATAAAAAAACAAATGGAAAAATTCCTTGATTTTTCTGATGATAGAGCAATTATAGATAATAATGCCAATTGGCTTTTAAATTTAAACTATGTGGACTTTATTAGGGATATTGGTGCCAACTTTTCTGTAAATAGAATGCTTGGAGCGGAATGTTTCAAAAACAGAATGGAATCAGGTTTGTCATTTTTGGAGTTTAATTATATGGTTATGCAAGGCTATGATTTCTATGTTCTTAATCAAAAATATAATTGCAAGATGCAACTGGGTGGGGATGACCAGTGGTCTAATATGATAGCAGGTGTAGAATTAATCAGAAAAAAATCTCAAAAACCATCTTATTCTATGACTTGGACTTTGCTCACCAATAGTGAGGGAGTAAAAATGGGGAAAACAGCCAAAGGTGCATTGTGGCTCGATCCAGAAAGAACTTCTCCTTACGAATTTTATCAATATTGGCGAAATGTAGCTGATGCAGATGTGGAAAATTGTCTGAAATTATTGACATTTACTCCAATGGACGAAGTAAAAAAATTAAGTTCTTTGAAAGATGCAGAGATTAATCAAGCTAAAAAGGTTTTGGCTTATGAAGTCACCAAATTAATACATGGGGATGAGGAAGCAACTAAAGCATCCATAGCTTCAGAAGCTCTATTTGCTGGTGGAAGCGACATGTCTGATGTTCCTACTTTGGAGATTTTTTCTGAGGAACTAGGCATAGGAATAGTTGATTTTTTGGCTTCCAAAAAAGTTATAAAGACAAAAAGTGACGGAAGAAGGTTAATAGAACAAGGCGGAATGTCACTAAATGACCAAAAAATTATAAGTCACGAATTTCCCCTAACCAAAGAGAATTTGAGCAAAGAAAATAATTTGATAAAAATGGGAAAAAAGAAGTTTTATAAGGTAATATTAAAATAAAGGCAAAATTAAATATGACTAAAAAAGAAAAAGAAGAGAGAATAAAGATAGTATTGGCAATATTGTCTAAAAAATTTGGAAAACCTAAATGTGCTCTTGACTATAAGAGCTCTTTTGAGCTTTTAGTGGCAGTGATACTGTCAGCTCAATGCACTGATGTGAGAGTAAATATTGTCACTGAAAAAATGTTCAAAGTGGTAAATACTCCAGAGGGGGTTTCTAAAATGCCTCTTGCAAAAATTGAAAATTTGATCAAAAGCACTGGATTTTTTAGGAATAAAGCTAAAAATATAAAACTCTGTAGTGAGCAATTACTAGAAAAATATAATGGAGAAGTCCCAAGAGAAATGGATGAATTGCTGGAATTGGCAGGAGTAGGAAGAAAAACTGCCAATGTTGTCAGAGGAGAGATTTGGGGATTAGCCAGTGGAATAACAGTAGACACTCATGTCAAAAGATTATCAAATTTGATTGGACTGGTAAAGAGTGAAGATGTAGTCAAAATAGAGGCTCAGTTGATGAAGGTGGTTCCACAAAATTCTTGGATAGATTATTCCCATTATTTGATATTACAAGGAAGAGATAAATGTATTGCAAGAAGACCTAAATGCACTTTGTGTGAGATTAATTTTTGTTGTGAATATTATCTTAAATCCAAGAAATGATGTAGATAAAATAATTCTTGACAAAAAAACTAAGAAATGTTAAAATATGCTTGTTTATAAATAAGTAGGTTAATTTTAAAAATTTAGAGGTGCTGACATGAGAGTATATTTAGATAATAATGCAACAACCAAATTGGACAAAGATGTTTTTGATGCAATGGTTCCCTATATGACAGAATATTATGGAAATGCGTCAAGTTTGCATATATTTTCAAAAGAAACTACAAAGGCAATGAATGATGCTAGAGACACTATAGCTAGGCTTTTGGATGTATCACCAGATGAAGTTATTTTCACTGGTTCAGGTAGTGAGGCTGATAATATGGCTTTAAGGTCTATAGCAAAGGCCTATAAAAATAGAGGTAAACATATTATTTCTACTTCCATAGAGCATCCTGCAGGGCAAAATACATTGAAAGATCTAGAAAATGATGATTATGAGATAACGCTACTCCCAGTGAATAGTGATGGTGTTGTAGATTTAAAGGCTTTAAAAGGAGCAATAAAAGAAGATACTATCTTGATTAGTGTTATGCATGCTAACAATGAGGTTGGAGCCTTTCAACCAATAGAAGAAATTGCAAAAATAGCCAAGGAAAATAAAGTTATTTTCCATGTGGATGCTGTACAAACAATGGGGAAAGTCCCAATTAAACCCAAGGAAATAGGAATAGATTTATTATCCTTTTCTGGACATAAGTTTTATGGACCAAAAGGAATAGGTGTTTTATATTGGAGAAATGGAGTTAGATTTAGTAATGTACTGACTGGGGGCAACCAAGAAAGGCACAGGAGACCAGGCACTTCAGATGTAGCATCAATGGTTGGGATTTCTAAAGCTCTCGAATTAGCCACTCAACATATGACTGAGGAATATGAAAGAGAAGAAAAGTTACGTGATTATTTCGAAGAAGAAGTTTTAAAGAGAATTCCAGAAGTAATAATTAATAGCAAGGGTGCAAGAAGATTGTCAGGAACATCTAGTATTACTTTCAAATATTTGGAAGGTGAATCTATACTACTGTCCCTAAGTATGAAAGGGATAGCTGTGAGTTCTGGTTCAGCCTGCTCTTCTGATGATTTGCAAGCTTCCCATGTATTATTAGCAATGGGGATATCGCCAGAAATTGCACATGGCACTATTAGATTTTCCATAGGAAAATACAATACTTTGGAAGAAATAGATTATACATTAGAGGCTTTGGTTGAAATTATAGAAAGATTGAGAAATATCTCTCCTTTGTGGAAAGAATATAAAGAGAGTTAAGGAGGAGAAAATGCAGTATACAGAAAAAGTGATGGAACATTTTACTAACCCCAGAAATGTTGGAGTCATTGAAAATCCAGATGGCTATGGAAAAGTAGGTAACCCATCCTGTGGGGATATAATGGAGATATTCCTAAAAATAGAAAATGATATTATCGTAGATGTCAAATTTAGAACATTTGGTTGTGCTTCAGCAATTGCAAGTTCGTCAGTATCAACAGAACTTGTAAATGGAAAAACAATTACAGAGGCCTTAGGTATAACAAATAAAGCGGTAGTGGAAGCGCTAGATGGGTTGCCTGCTGTAAAGATGCATTGTTCGGTGTTGGCAGAAGAAGCCATAAAATTAGCCATAGAGGATTATTTAAGTAAAAAAAATAAGTAAGGAAACCAAATTTTTTTATTGGAACTTCTATAAATTTATGATATAATTTGTAGAAGTTTTTATTTTGTGAAAAAATTTTATTGTGTTATTTGAGAAAAATTTGGAGAGAGGTAAAGTGAAAAAATTAAAGTATATATTGTTAGCAATTTTTTTATTTAATATAGGAAGTTATAGATTGTTGCAGGCATCTAATTTATCCCTAAATCAGAGCCAAGGAGAGGTTGCTTTGTCAGAAGAAACTGACAGTGAAAGTGGTGAAACAGAAGTAGCATTGGAAACTATTGTAAATGATTGTTTTGCTGTTTTAGTAGGAGATGAAAAGGGAAATATTTATGTTTCTGAAAAAATAAGGGAGAAATGGCCCCTTGCGTCAATCACAAAAATGATGACGCTTTTGGTTACTTATGATGAAATAACAAAAGGAAATATAAAGTTATCTGATAGGGTAGCAATCACTAAAAGTGCAGCAGCAGTCAGGGGAAGTAGTATTCCATTAAAGGAAGGGGATAGACTGTCTCTAGAAGATTTGATGAAAGCATCTGGAATACATTCAGCCAATAATGCCACTTATGCCATAGCTAATTATGTAGGTGGAAGTGTTCCAAATTTTATAAAAATGATGAATGACAAAGCAAAGAGTTTGGGATTAGGAGAAGAACTTGAATTTCATACCCCAGCAGGATTACCAACTCATATGACAAAAGAAAAAATGGATATGGGTACAGCTTATGGTATATATAGATTGGCTTTAGAATATAATAAAAATAGTAAGTTAATGTCAATAGCTTCTACACAAAACACCACTGTAAATGGAGGAAAAATAAAACTAAGAAATAGAAATAGATTACTAGGGCAAGAAGGGATTTATGGAATTAAAACAGGGTATCATAGTAAGTCAGGATATAATATTGCTGTAGTTTCCAAAAAAGAAAATACACAAATATTTACTATTGTATTTGGAGGCAAATCAGCTAGAGGAAGAGATGGGATAGCATTAAAACAAGTGACAGATTTTAAATATAATTATGCAATGAAAACCATAGTAGATGAGAATGTCCCTTTGGTCAGAATTCCAGTTATAAAAGGAGAAAAAACTCATGTAGAGCTCTACCCTGCTGGAAATTTTGCTAAGGCAGTGAGTGACAATGAAAATATAAATATAAAAGTGAAGAGAATTTCTAGAGTAGTAGCACCTGTGAAAAAAGATGAGGTACTGGGAACTTACACAGTCTATATTGAAGATGAGATGGTATATGAAGGAGAGTTAAAAGTTAAGGAAAATATAAGGCTACAACTATAAATATATATAATATAAAATATCTATAATATCAAAATTTTGGAGCACAAATTAATTTTGGAGGTAAGTAGGAAAATGAAAAAATATTTAGCAGAATTCATAGGGACGTTTACATTGGTTTTATTCGGATGTGGATCAGCAGCATTAAGTGGTGGAATCACTGGTGTCTTAGGTGTATTGGGGATATCATTTGCCTTTGGTCTTTCTATAGTTGCAATGGCATATTCAATTGGAGTGGTGTCTGGGTGTCATATAAACCCCGCAGTGTCTTTAGCAATGTTGATAAGCAAGAAATTGGAGATAAAAGATTTTGTGGGTTATGTAGTAAGTCAAATAGCAGGAGCTATAGTAGCATCAGTAACTTTGAGTTGCATAATTAAAAGTTCTGGTAAAACTGTGGCTAGTGTGGGATTGGGTGCCAATGGCTACGCCGCCAATTCATTTTTGGGACTATCTGCATCAGGTGCATTGATAGTAGAAATTATCCTTACTTTTGTCTTTATTTTGGCAATTTTGGGAGTAACTTATAGTGAAAAAACAAGTAATGTAGCTGGGATAGTAATAGGGTTGACACTAGCTTTTGTACATATATTAGGAATTCCACTGACTGGTACATCAGTTAACCCCGCAAGAAGCATTGGTCCTGCTCTTTTACTGGGGGGGGAAGCTCTGAGTCAAGTGGGTGTATTTGTGATAGGGCCTTTGATAGGTGCTGCATTGGCTGCTGTTGTATGGAAATTTCTTGTAAGTGAATAGATTTTAAACTTAAAAATTTTGACTGCTATAAAATTTATAGCAGTTTTTAATTTTTTGTTTAGAATTTTTTAAGATTTATTTTTACAAGTAAAATATTATTTCAAGACAAACTGCTTGCAAGTTAGTTCTTATTATAGTATAATGTGATAAAGAAAAATTGAATTTGACCACCAATTATTTGAAAATATATAATTCTTAATAAAATAGGAGAAGAGATGCCTGCCAATTTTGATTTCTTGAAAGACAAAAAAGAATACGCATTATTTTCTGAGGCATGTATAAAGACAGAGAAAATATTGTCAACTTCTTTGGCATTATGTATAATAGGAAGCTATGAAGCATTGGAATTAGCTGTAAGATGGGTTTATTCCATTGAAAATATCTCCACAAGAGACAAGTACAATGAATTGGATGAATTTCTTTCAGATCCATTGTTCATTTCGCTTGTGGACAAAAAAGTTTGTTTGAAATTGCCATATATCATCAAATTATGGAAATATACATTAAAGTCAGGAGATAAGTTAGTAAAGGATGATGGAGTGTTAGTTCTTTCTATTATCTTTGAATTTATAACATGGATAGACTATACTTATGGATTTTCAAATTATAAAAAAAGAGAATTTAATGAAGAGAATATTCCAGTGGAAATTGTTACTTCAATAGATGAAGAAAGCGCTCTAAATAAGCGTACGATTTTAAATATTGCAGATGTAGAAGTAAAACGATTGCAGGAGCAACTGGCTAAAGCGCGTGAATTTATCCTTGAGAGAAAGGATGGAAACATTAATTCCAGAGAGTTTAATCCCCGTGACTTTAATATTATTTCCATCAGAGAATACTACATAGATTTGGATTTGAAATTTGCTGGCTGGGATTCTGAAATAGATGTAAAGAAAAAAGTAGATTATACTATAGGAAATGTGGTAGATGGGAAAGAAAAGGTAGTGATTGATTATCTCTTGATGGGAAAAGATGGTCTTCCTTTGGCAATCATTGAAGGAAGGTACTCCTTAGAAGATTTTGAATATGGCAAAAACCGTGCATTAAAATATGCTGCACATATTGGTGGAGATATGAGGCATATGCCTTTTATTTTTTTAGTGCATGAAGGGAATTATTATTATATAGAGACATTGAATTCTGTTCCAAGGAAATTATTAGGAATTTTTAATATAGAAGATTTGCACAGAATAAAAAATAATGCTGGAAATAAGAAAAATTTTTTAACAGTGTCTATCGACCCCAGAATAACCAATCTTTCTTATCAAGTGGAAGCAGTGAAGACCCTTACTGAAGATATAGGTGGTAAAAAGAGAAAGGGAATAGCCTTTATCACTGGTGGTATAGGAAAAGAGAGAATTTTGGGGGAAGTAATTGACTTTATGTCAAGAGCCAACTATATAAGTAGTGTACTGTATCTAACTGGACGAAAGGCTAATCTAAAGAGTACAAAACAACTGCTAAAAACTCTCATATTTGGCATGTCTGTGGGGGAATATAGTGAAGAAATAGATGATAATACCAATGTGGTTATATCTACCACAGAATTAATAATGAAAGAAATTGGAAATATCAGTGGAAGTGGGGAAAAATACTTTTCCCATGGGCAATTTGATTTGATAGTGGTTGATGAAGTTCATAGAAATACGGTTGTTGTCTACAAAAAAATATTCGATTATTTTGACTCTCTCATAGTTGGAATTTCAGCAGTACCCAAATCAGATGTTGATTCTGGTATAATTGATTTTTTTCAATTGAAAGATAATACAGTAAATTATACTTATCACTATGAAGAAGCCCTTCAAAAAGAAAAATTGTTAGTTCCATATAATGTGGTTGGAACTTCCAATAGACCTTTGGAAAGTGAAATGTATTATGATAAATTATCTGCTGACAACAAAAATGTATGTGAAGAGACATATACAGATAATCCCAGAAAAATGTTAAATTGGGTGCCCAGCCCCACTATAAACGAGTATTTGATGAGTGAATATACAATAGATTCAGCATTGGAGGATCTATTGAAGGTTGGAATAAAGGTTTCAAAGAGTGAATCCATTGGAAAAACAATAATTTTTGCTCAAAATAAAAGTCATGGGGAAGCAATTCTTCAAAGATTTAGAATGACATATCCTCAATATGGATCAAATTTTGCGAAGATAGCTCATTGTGATGACAGAAATTCTGTGGATGATTTTATAGATTCAAAACATAATGTTAATATCCTTATAGATGTAGGGTTTGCTACAGCTGGATTAAATTTACCAGAGGTTGTTAATATAGTTTTATTTAAAAAAATATATTCAAAGTATGAATTTCATCAAATGTTAAGTATAGGAAATCGAATTTGTCCAAATGTAGTTTTTATGGATCCCAAGGAAGGAATATATACTGGAAAAAAACGTTATTACGTATTCGATTATTTAGAAAATTTCGAATTTTTTGATGAGGAAAAAAATTCTATAGATGGTGTAGATAACAAAAATATTTCAGAAGATATATTTCACAGATGTGTAGAAATTGTTTATTCAATTCAGAAAGGATTCTTAATAAATAGAGAGTATCAAGCTTTTTCTGAAAAAATTGTCAATTTTTTAATTGAAGAATTTAAAAAAGCTGAAAAAGAATTTGCAAAAGTAGGATTAAAATTAGAGAATTTTGCAAAATTTCATCAAAAAAACACTTTTTTTCCTATATTAAAAGAAGAAGATAAAAATATATTAATTAAACAAATTTCTCCAATGATTAAAATAAGTGAGCCTGATAGACATGCTCTCCAATTTGATAATTTTATGTATGGCCTAATGCTGTCTCAATTGGAAGAAACAGCCTTTGTGATAAAGGCAAAAAAGCAATTAGGTAACATTTGTAATATGCTTGGAAAAAATGAGCATGTATTGGAAATAAAAAGAGAAAAGGATTCCATTGACTATTATGGATCTAAGAAATTTTTAGATAGCAGCACTGTGGTAGAAATGGAACAACTTAGAGCAAAAATCAGAGGACTGATGAAGTATGTATTTCAAACCTCTATTGGTAGTGAAAATGGTGCAATTATTGAGACTAAATTGGCTAACCTAGAAAATAATTTAAATGCAACTAAGGATGTTGTTATGGAGAAAACTGAAAAAACTGAAAAAACTGAAGAAAGTGAGGATATAGAGGAGATAAGGGAATATAAGAAAAAAGTAGAAGCTTGGATTCAATCTAAAATGCGTTTAAGTGCAATCTACAGGTTGAGAAATAATATGCCTCTTTTGCCACAGGACTATAAGGACTTAGAAAGAGCCTTTACTAAGACTTTAGGTTCTAAAGATGATTATAAGGACGCTTATGGTGACCTACCATACGGGTTTTTGGTTAGAAAGACAGTTTCTTTGGAAAGAGAATCAGTGAAGGTGGCCTTTTTTACTATTAATACAGATAAAACTCTAAATGAAGAGCAAAAAGAATTTCTAAAAAAACTAATGGAATATATCATTAGTAATGGTTATATGGATGAAGATGAATTATTAAATGATGAATCAGATGAATTTACTGAATTCAAAAATATTTTTGATATAGAAAGGCAAAATAAAATATTAAAAATATTAAAAGAAATAAAAAATAATGCCAACTATTAATTTAAAACAAAAATTTTTTAGATTAAAAAACATCAAAAATTTGATTGAATGAGAATAGAATAAAGTATTGACTCTAAAAAATGAAGTTAATAAACAAGAATAGAGATATTTTTATAAAAAATTCCAATTAAATTGGAATTATTGTAAATTGTTTGAAAGCCAATTTGAAAAAGATATTTTGAAATATGCTAAATTAAATATTTGAAGAATTTTGATTAATTGAGTATAAAAGGAGTAGAAATGTTTTTATGCATAATCGAATATATATATGGAATTACTTATTTTGTACTAAATAAGCTTCCTCACGAAAAATTGGCTGGACCTTTAGGAGAAATAAAGGATAATGTTTTTAGGGATGAAATAATGTTCTTTACAGGAATTATTTCTCTAGTGGGTATAGCGACCTCTCTTTTGGGGATATTCAAAAAAAAACGAAAAAAAAGAATTGTAGTATTGATATTGCACTTGATATTTTTTTATGTTTATATGAATTATTTTATAAAGGTTCCCATAAGAAATATTTTTACTTTAGTTCCTAAAGTAGCAGGTTATATTAAACTTTTGGCAAGATAAGATGAGGTAAAAATGAAAGAAATTTGTTGTGGAATTGTGAGTTACATATTTGGCTCCATTCCCAGTGGTGTTTGGATTGGAAAGTATTTTAAAAACATTGACATAAGAGAGCATGGAAGTAAAAATACAGGGTTTACCAATGCATATAGAATATTAGGAACTAAATGTGGAATTATAGTTCTTATGATAGATGCACTAAAGGGGTTTATTCCTTTGGTGTTGGCAAGTCGAATGGGAATAGCGGGGGTATATCTGGTAATAGTAGGAGTTGTTGCCATCATTGGTCATTCTTTGTCTATTTTTTTAGGATTTAAAGGTGGAAAGGGAGTGGCCACGAGCTTAGGAGTTTATTTATTTTTGATGCCAAAAGCAGTGTTGGCACTCATGGTAGTATTTGTAATAGTATGCCTCATAAGTAAATATATGTCACTAGCTTCCATTATTTGTGCGATACTTCTACCATTATTTACTTATTTTTTTCCAATTAGAGCTGAGGTTCCAAAGATTTCATTATTGATTATTAACTTATTTATTGGTGCCTTTGTAGTTTTTAAGCATAGGGAAAATATTAAAAGAATAACTAAAGGAGAAGAAAGTAAATTTAAATTTTAGGAGGTCTTTGTGAAAAAGGTGGTTGTACTTGGTGCGGGAAGTTGGGGAACAGCACTATCGATGGTTTTGAGTGGAAAAGGATATGAAGTTTTTTTATGGGAATTTTTGAAAGAAAAGGCAGAAGAAATTGAAAAGACAAGAGAAAACAAAAAGTTTCTTCCTTCTATCAAATTAAATGATAATATTCATGTTGTAAATGATAAAGAAGATATATTAAAAGATATAGAATACGTGGTATGTTCAGTTCCTTCTCAAGTCTTAAGGAGTGTAGTCAAAGAATTTATACCACAGTTGACAAAGAATCATATAATTATTAATACCGCTAAAGGATTGGAGATGTCCACTGGATTAAGACTATCTGAAGTATTAAAAGAGGAATTACCCAAAGAATATCATGATAATATAGTGGTGTTGTCAGGTCCTACTCATGCAGAGGAAGTAGCAGTTGGTCTTCCAACCACAATTGTTGCTTCTGGAAAACTAGAAATTGCAAAAAAAGTACAAGAGCTATTTAATTGCGAAAATTTCAGAGTTTATGCCAGTGAGGACATGATAGGAGTAGAAATAGGAGGAGCTGTCAAAAATTGTCTCGCCATAGGTGCTGGAATAGCAGATGGAATGGGATTTGGTGATAATACTAAAGCTGCTTTAATTACTAGAGGAATTGCAGAAATTATAAGATATGGAAAAGCTAATGGAGCCAAAGAAATCACTTTTTCTGGTCTAAGTGGAATAGGAGATTTGATAGTAACTTGTGCAAGTAAGCATAGTAGGAATCGGCATGTGGGAGAAATGCTTGGAAAAGGTAAAAGTTTAGAGGAAATATTATCAGAGATGGTAATGATAGCTGAGGGGGTTCCCACTGTAAAAGCAGTTTATACCAACGCAAAAAAACTAAATGTATCAATGCCAATAATAGAAGGGATATACTCAGTTTTGTATGAAAATGTAGATGGAAGACAGGTGGTTGTTGATCTAATGAACAGAGCAAGTAAAGAAGAATTCTATTAGAGGGTGGTAAACAATGGAAGATAGAAGCCTCATCTCATTATACTTGGAAGATATTAGAAAGTACAAAATATTAGATAAGGAAGAAGAATTAGAGCTTTTAAAAAAGATAAAAGAGGGAGATGCTGAAGCAAAAAATCAACTCATTCTGTCTAATTTAAGATTGGTAGTAAATGTTGCCAAAGGCTATACCAATAAAGGCCTTAGTTTTATTGACCTCATCAGTGAAGGAAATTTTGGATTGATTCATGCCATTGAAAAATTTGATGTAGAAAAAGGTTTTAGATTTTCCACATATGCTGTGTGGTGGATAAAGCAAGCCATAAGCAAGTCAGTAATAAATAAAGGAAGGGACATAAGAATACCTTCTTATCGTTATGACCTGCTAAATAAAGTAAATAGATACATTATGTCCAAATTAAAAGAAGATGGGTTTTATCCTAATATAGAAAAAATATCCAAAGAGTTGGAGATCCCTCAAGATAAAGTAGAAAAAATAATGTTAGATTTTCAGGACACAATGTCATTAAATATGTCCATTGGAGAAGATATATATTTGGAAGATACTCTTACTTCTGATAATGGAAATTCGTTGGAAGACAGAGTCATAGAAGATATGGAAAGAGAACAGGTAATAGAGTATGTAAATAGTCTAAATGAAAGAGAAAAGGAAATTCTAAAATTGAGATTTGGTCTAGATGGGTACGAAATACATACATTAGAAGAAATAGGAAGTTCATTCAACATTACTAGAGAGAGAGTAAGGCAGATAGAAAAAAGAACATTACAAAAATTAAGAATAAAATATTCCAAAGATTTCAGAGAAAAACATTCATAAAATCTGATTTTTGATATAATAAAAATAACATTTGTAATGAAAACCTGTGTTTATAAGTTGTCTCCGAAAGATAAAAAAATAAAGTAAAAATTATTGAATTAAATAATATCTTAGAAAAGTTAATAGAAGAGAAGAAGTCTGATTTTAAATAGGTTTTTCATTAGCTAGTAAAAAAACTAATTGTCTATAGTTAGGAGGAAGTAAAAAATGATATTTAAAGTAAAAAGAGAAGATTTTTTAAAGGGGTTAAGAACAGTAGAAAAGGCTATTTTTGAGAATAAAGTTAAGCCTATAATCTCTTGTGTATATATGGAGGCGAGAGAAAGAGAACTGTTTTTTTGTGGAACCAATTTAGAAATGACAATTATTACCACTATTCCTTGCGATGATGTAATAGCAGAAGGAAAAATTGTTTTTTTACATGGTATAGTTCAAGAGTATGTTGGAGAATTGAAAAATGAAAAAATTACAGTTAGTATAAGTGAGAATAATTTATTGATAGAAGGAGAGGACTCGTCGTCAGAATTTGCTTTGATGGATCCTGATGAATATCCAAAAATTCCAGTGGATTCTGATTTTGACGAAAAAGAAGAGAGTTTCAAAATTAATTCCAAAGAATTGGCCGATTTGTTTGATAAAATAAAATTTGCAGCATCCATTTCCAACGAGAAAATATCAATGAATTGTGTGAGGATTGAGAGTGAGAATAACATCATAAAATTTATTGCTACAGATGCTTATAGACTGGCGTATCTAGAGTATAAAATAGAAAATATAAGTCAAGAGGTCAAAGTAAGTATACCCCTTGTGACAGTGGATTCTTTGGTCAAGGTCTTAAGAACTAACGAAAATAAAGATGTAAAATTTTATTCTTATGATGGAAAGGTATTTTTTAAGATGGAAGAAACTTTGACTATCAGTAGAGTTATAGATTTAGAATTTCATAACTATAAAGTACTTCTGGAGAATAATCAATATGACAAAAAATTGGTCATGAATGCTGAAGAGTTTAATAAAATTTTAAAAAGAGTGATAATATTTGCAAGAAATAATCCTGATTCAAAATACGGAGCTATATTTGATTTTAAAGGAAAAGAATTTAGTATTGATGGAGCAAATGATTTAGCTCAGATAAAGGAAATTCTTAACGTAGACTACAAAGGGGAGGACATTATTATTGGATTAAATGTGAAATTTATATTAGATTATTCAAA
>JGI994J12354_10001798_pt1 | contig 21506 bp, 22 predicted proteins | sample IntmicLarv3ML3BL_FD_12354 | JGI IMG/M metagenome (IMG submission 12354) | reverse complement strand
CGGGGCGTTCGGCGGAGGGCAGACAGGCCGGCGGCAGAACTCAGGGCGGCCGCGCCGGTGCAAGGCCGCATGCTGGGAAAAATGAGTCCTATGCGGCGCGGCCCGATTCGCGGGCGGCTGTGCAGAATGAGGATGGGTTTGACGACAACAAACCGTTGCAGCTCGAGGGNCGCAACGCGGTGCTGGAAGCGCTTGCGACGGACAAGACGATTGACCGTATCCTCGTGAAGCAGGACTCCGAGGGCATGGTGAAGGTCATTATTGCGAAAGCGCGTGAGAAGGGTATTGTCGTGCAGGAGGTTATCCGCCAGAAGCTCGATGATATCACAGAGACGGGCAACCATCAGGGCGTTGTCGCATTCTGCCCTGCGCATGAGTATTCGACGGTGGAAGAGATGTTGGCGACGGCAAAGGCGAAGAACGAGGAGCCGCTGCTGATTATTCTGGATGAAATCAGCGACCCGCACAACCTCGGCGCGATTATCCGCACGGCGGATGCTTGCGGCGCACATGGTGTGATTATTCCGAAACGGCGTGCCTGCGGCATGACGGCAACGGTGGTGCGTGCGTCGGCGGGCGCGGTGGCGCATATGCCTGTGGCACGTGTGACGAATATTTCGAACACGATTGAGGATTTGAAGAAGCAGGGCATTTGGGTGGCCTGTGCGGATATGGATGGGCAGCTGTTGTATGACGCGCCGTTGACAGGCGCTTTGGCGCTGGTGATTGGCGGCGAGGGCGAGGGCGTTGGCCGTCTGATTCGTGAGAAATGTGACTTTGCGGTCAAAATCCCGATGCGCGGCGGCGTGTCTTCGCTGAATGCGTCCGTGGCGGCGGCGGTTGTGATGTTTGAAGTCGTGCGGCGCAAAGCATGAAAGCGCTTGGCCGCGCGCTGACGGCGTACCTGCTGGTGGACGGTTACAACATTATCCATGCGTGGGACGAGTTGCGCGAGCTGATTGAGGTGTCCTCCTTGGAGGATGCGCGGGACCGCCTGCTTCGGATTCTGTCAAACTATCACGGTGCTAAGGGCTACAAGCGTGGCGCGGTGATTGTGGTGTTCGACGCGCACAAGGTCAAGGGCGGCGTGGGCAGTGTGCAGGAGTATGGCGGGCTGAACGTTGTATACACGGCGGAGGCGGAGACAGCTGACCACTATATCGAACGGACGGCGGCGACGTATGTTCGGGCACAGAGCACGGTGACAGTGGCGACGTCGGATAGCCTGGAACAGGTGATTATACTGGGCAAGGGCGCGTTCCGTATGTCTGCACGGGAATTGTATGACGACGTGAAAGACGCGGAAAAAGACGTTTATAAGCAAATCGATATACGGAGGCCTGTGAAGCAAAATCGGATGATGGAACATTTTGATTCCGATGTGTTGAATTGGTTTGAGGAGATGCGGCGGAAGTCGTAAATCTCCGGATATTATGCGGATGCATAGAAGGAAGGCGGTTTCCATGTGCTTCAATGCCATTGGAACAAACGATGCGGCACGGCGCTATGCCGACATGGAGGACGAGGCAATCATCGCCGCCATGCGGAACGGGGACGGGAGCGCGCAGGATTATCTGCTGGACAAGTATAAGTCGTTCGTCCGAATGCGGTCGCGGGCATATTTTTTAGTGGGCGCGGACAGGGATGACATCATTCAAGAGGGCATGATCGGCCTATACAAGGCAATGAAGGATTACGATGTGCAGAAAGCGGCGAGCTTCCGTTCTTTTGCGGCGCTGTGCATCACGCGGCAGATACAGACGGCGGTGAAGATGGCGATGCGGCAGAAGCATCGGCCGCTGAACACCTATGTATCGCTGAATATGCCAACGGCGGAGGACGATGTGCGCGGGCAGTTTGTGAAGGCGCTTCCCGCGCCGTCGCAGGACAATCCGGAGGAAAGTTTGCTGAATCGCGAGGCAAAAAGCGGCATGGAGGCGCACATTGGCGCGAGCCTAAGCGCGTTTGAGTGCCGTGTGTTGGCACGGCATTTGCGCGGGTGCAGTTATCTGGAGATTGCGAATAATGAAGGGTGCAGCGCGAAGGCGGTCGACAATGCATTGCAGCGCGTGCGAAGGAAGATTGAGCGCACGCGCGAGGAATCGTAAATAATTACCAAAAACAATAAGAAATTACAATAACAGAGAGGCGCCTTGTGGTAATCTGATTAAGTTAGGAGGGTTCGGAGTATGGATGAAGCATATCTGGCATTCCGAAACTTTTCGATTGTTGCCGGTGTGGCCGTTTCGATTATTGATTTGAAAGGGCAGACGCTCTTTGAAAGTGATGGATATGCCGAGGCGACAGCATTTTGCAGGATTTTTTCAGAAGCGTTTTATCTGAAAGAACAGTGTAAATATACCAAACTGAATGCGGGTTACCAGTCTGTGCGGTTTGGCGGGCGGTATATTTTTTATGACCCGATGGGGTTGACGTATTTTGCCGCACCGATTATGACGCAGAATGTACATACGGCATCTGTGATTGCGGGGCCGTTGCTGATGACGGAGCGCAGTGACTATCTTGCGGTGGATGTGCAGGAGCGGTTTGAACCTTCGTCGGAGCTGATGGGTGTGCTGGGCAAGGCGTTGGCGCTTGTGCCTGTGATTTCGCCGAAACGCGTTCACGCATTGACAGAGCAGCAGTATATTTGTGCCGCGTTTTGCAGCGGCGGAATGCCTGATGTTGCGCGGCGGCAGGAGATGCAGCAGATGCAATCGTATCTGAATGCCTATATCTCAGACGCGAAAGAGGATGTGGCCAAGCGGCTGTACCCAATCAAGAAGGAAGAGGAATTGTTGTCTGCCATCAGCCGCGGGGATGTGTTGTCTGCCCGCGCGTTGCTGAATGAGATTTTGGGGCACATTTTCTTCAATTCGGGGCAGAATTTGGAGATTATCCGTTCCCGTGTGATTGAGCTGATTGTGCTGTTGAGCCGTGCGGCGGTGAAGGGCGGCGCGGATGCGGAAACGATTTTTTCAATGAACTATGAATACTTCCGAAAAATTGATGGTATCAGCACCGTGGAAGACTTGACGTATTGGTTGAGCCAGGTGATGAATCGGTTTACACAGATGGTTTTCAATTTTGCGGATGCGAAGCATGTGGACGTGCTGTACCGCTCCGTGTTGTATATCAAGTCGAATTACATGAAGAAGCTGACGCTGGAAGAAGTGGCGGGGCATGTGTATCTCAGTCCGACATATCTGAGTAAAATCTTCAAGGATGAGACGGGGTACAACTTCAATACGTATCTGAACATGATTCGGATTGAGGAGAGCAAGCGGCTTCTGCTGGACAATTCCATTGATTTGGTGGAGATTTCGAGCATTGTAGGGTACGAGGATCAAAGTTATTTTTCTAAAGTTTTCAAAAAGCTTGTTGGGTTGAGTCCCGGGAAATTTAGACAAGCCAATTATAAATAAGATTACAGGAGGAATTATCGATGAGCATTTTGAATGAGATTTGCGAGAATCTGCAAAAAGGCAAGGCGAAAATTGTTAAGGAGCTTTGTGCACAGGCGATTGCTGACGGTCTCAAGGCGGATCAGATTTTGTCTGAGGGTCTTTTGAGCGGTATGGACATTGTCGGCGAGAAGTTCAAGAACAACGAAGTGTATGTTCCGGAAGTTCTGATTGCAGCACGCGCGATGAACATGGGTATGGAAATCCTGAAGCCCTACTTGGATGAGGGCGGTGCGCAGCCGCTTGGCAAGGCTGTCATCGGTACAGTGAAGGGCGATTTGCATGATATTGGTAAGAACCTTGTGAAGATGATGTTGCAGGGCAAGGGTATCGAAGTTATCGACCTTGGTGTGGATGTTTCCGCAGAGCAGTTCTTTGCAGCTGCGAAGGAGAACGGCGCGAAGCTCGTTTGCTGCTCCGCACTTCTGACAACAACAATGACAGAGATGAAGGCCGTCGTAGACCTCTTCGAAAAAGAAGGCTACCGCGATCAGGTTAAAATCATGGTTGGCGGCGCACCTGTAACGGATGCGTTCTGCGCTTCCATCGGCGCTGACTGCTACACAGCGGATGCTGCTTCGGCGGCTTCGGCTGCGAAGGATTTCCTGACAGCGTAAGGTAGAGGTTATAAAAAATCAGCCGGGGTGATTCAAGTGGAAACGGTAACCTTGACAATGATTCATAACGGTGTAGAGACGAAATTAAGCGGCGTACAATGTACGCCGCTACTTTCGTTTCTGCAACAGGGAGATACAGATGTCGCGGTGCATTCGCCTTGCGGCGGCAAAAAGTCCTGCGGCAAGTGTAAAATACGTATTCTGTCCGGCGAATGCGACGAACCGACGGCGAAAGAGCTTTCGTTCCTGACATCGGCGGAGATTGCATCGGGGGTGCGTCTGGCTTGTTTTGCGCAGGTTTTGGGTGATGTGACGGCGGAGATTCCGTCGGAGGCGGCGCAGGTGCTGACGGCTGTCAGCAAAGGCGGCAGGCTTTCGCCGCTTGCAAAGCGTTGTGTCGTGCGGATGGAAGAGCCGTCTTTGGCAGATCAGCGCGACGACTGGACGCGGCTGAAGGATGCGCTTGCGATGCCGGAAGCAGAATGCACCCCTGCATTGCTGGCGAAATTGCCGAAGGCATTGCGTGATGGCAGTTTTGTTGCGACGGTCACGATGGTGGGGCGCAATGTGGTGGTGGACATACAGGCATGCGAGTCTGATGCGCCGCTGTATGGACTTGCGGTGGATATCGGCACGACAACGGTGGTTATGGCGTTGATAAATCTGCAAACAGGTGCGGTGGTGGACATGGAGAATGGCCTGAACCGACAGAAATCCTTCGGCGGTGATGTCATCAGCCGTATACAGCATGCGCTTGAAAATGAAGGCGGCGGCGCGGCGTTGCAGTCTGCGATTGTGAACCAGCTGAATGATTTTGCGGCGGTGTTGTGTGCGCGGAACGGCCTGCAAACAGAGGTGATTCACGCGATTACGCTGGTGGGCAACACGGTTATGACGCATTTGCTGTTGGGATTGCCGACAGCGGAGATTGCGAAGGCGCCGTTTATTCCTGTATGCAATGAGACTATGAAAGCACCGGCTGGTATGCTGGGCTTGCGGTTACACCCTGATGCGGTGGCGGTTGTGGCGGGCGGCGTGTCTGCCTATGTCGGCGGCGACGTGACGGCGGGCATGTTGTCAAGCGGCATGGCGCAGTCAGACGAGCTGTCTCTGTTCATTGATATTGGCACGAACGGTGAAATCGCGCTGGGTAGTCGCGCGGCGATGGTGAGCTGTTCCACGGCGGCGGGGCCTGCGTTTGAAGGCGGGCATATCCGTTGCGGAACGGGCGGCGTGACGGGCGCGATTAACAGCGTGCGGATTGTGGATGGTAAGCCTGTGTTCACGACCATTGGCGAGAAGCCCCCGATTGGCTTGTGCGGTTCGGGCGTGCTGGACGTGACAGCGGCGTTGCTGGATGCGGGCATATTGGATGAGACAGGGTATCTGGAGACAGACGACGAGATTGATGATGTGGCGGTGTATCCTATCACGGAAGATGTGTATTTCTCGGCGAAGGACGTGCGGGAGATTCAGCTTGCCAAGGCGGCGGTGCGCGCGGGTATTGACACACTGCTGCACGAACTGAACGCGAACGAGGAAGATGTGCAAAACGTCTACCTTGCGGGCGGTTTCGGGAATTACATGGACAAGGATAGCGCGGTGCGCATCGGGTTGATTCCGTCTGTGCTTCGTGACAAGATTGTGCCGATTGGCAATGCGGCAGGCAGCGGGGCGATTCAGCTTTTGCTGGACGACGCGGCGCAGTTGGAATTGCAGGGTTTGCGTGCGAAGATTACATACTTCGAGCTTTCGGCGAACCCGTTCTTCCAGGGCGCGTATGTCGAGCAGATGATGTTTCCGGAGGAATTGTAATTTATGGATTGAATTGTGGCTGGATTTGATATATACTGAATGAGTTGCAATGATTTTATGACATTATAAATCAGAGGAGTGAGTTCATTGAAGATTACATTTATTGGCGCGGGCAGTACCGTTTTTGCCCGTAACGTGCTTGGCGACTGCATGTGCAGCCCGGCGCTGGCGGAGAGCGAGATGGCGTTGTACGACATCGACGGCGACCGTTTGAAAGAAAGCGCAGCGTTGCTGGAGGCTATCAGCAAGGGCAAGGGCGGCAAGAGCAAGATTACAACATATTTGGGTGTCGAGAACCGCAAGGATGCTTTGCGCGGCGCGAACTTTGTCGTCAATGCGATTCAGGTGGGCGGCTACGACCCGTGTACGATTACGGATTTTGAGATTCCGAAGAAGTTTGGCCTGCGCCAGACGATTGCGGACACGCTGGGTATCGGCGGCATTATGCGTGCATTGCGCACGATTCCGGTCATGGATTCCTTTGGCCGTGACATGGAAGAAGTTTGTCCTGATGCGTGGTTGCTGAACTACACGAACCCGATGTCTATGCTGACGGGCTACATGCAGCGTCATACGGGCGTAAAAACGGTTGGTCTTTGCCACAGCGTGCAGGTTTGTTCGGAAAGCCTTTTGGGCAACCTTGATATGAAGGATAAGCTTGAGGGTTGCCGCGAGGTGATTGGTGGTATTAACCACATGGGGTGGCTGCTTGATATCCGTGACAAGAACGGTGTGGACTTGTACCCTGAAATTCGCCGCCGCGCGGCTGAGAAGAACGCGGCAGGCCCGCATTGGGATATGGTGCGCTATGACTATATCGCGAAATTTGGTCACTACTGCACTGAGTCCAGTGAGCACAACGCGGAATACAATCCGTTCTACATCAAGTCCAAGTATCCTGAATTGATTGAGAAGTTCAACATTCCGCTTGACGAGTATCCGCGCCGCTGTGTGGAGCAGATTGCCAGCTGGAAAGAGGAATACGCAAACCTAAATGCGAAAGATGCGATTGCGCATGACCGCACGGGCGAGTATGCATCGCACATCATGGAGGCTATGGTGACAGGCGTGCCGTACAAAATTGGCGGCAATGTGCAGAACAACGGTGTGATTTCGAACCTTCCGAACAACGCGTGTGTCGAAGTGCCGTGTTTGGTTGACGGCGCGGGCGTAACGCCTTGCTATATCGGTGAGTTGCCGGTGCAGTTGGCGGCGATGAACATGACACATATCAACGTGCATCTTTTGGCGATTGAGGCGGCGGCAACACATAAGCTTGAACATGTATATCAGGCGGCTATGCTTGACCCGCATACAGCGGCAGAGCTTTCGGCAGATGACATCATCAAGATGGTGGACGAACTGATTGCCGCGCATGGCGATTGGATGCCGAAGTTCACGAAGAGCTACTAAGATTAAGATATAAGAAAAGCGCCAGGTTGGAGTTTTCCACTTGGCGCATTCTTTTTATGTGCTGGGGGTTATTGAAGCTTCTCTCTCAATGCATTGAGGTAATCTTCGGAGAATGTAAATCCCGGGCGGACATTTTTTTGCAATCCGTCTACGATGGAAGGAATTAAGATTTCGTTATAATAGAGTTTGGCATCGGCGTTTTGGGTGCCCATTTCTGCTTTGAGCAGATTGTACAGCATTGAATCGTTGCCGTCAACTAAAAGCATACAGCCAATGTGGATATAAATTTCGTGTTCAAATTCCTCCACATATTTTTCAATCATTGGCAGGGCAAACAGCAATGCGTCCTCTTGCGAGAGGTTTTCTAAGAAATAGTAATAAGCCACGCACTTGTCAAGGGTATGGTTATCCACATAATCCTGAAAGAATGAAGCCAATTGGTTTTTGCTCTCCGTGTAATTCTCTTTTGCATTCACCGCTAAAACACCTCCGCATCATAACAAATCAGCATATAAAGCATAGAAGTCATAAAAGTCTTTGGCAGGCCGACCCACGGCATACACCTTGTCGCCTTTGACGAGAAGTCTTGAACACACGACAAGCTTCTGCCGCGGTTTGTCGGGATGATTGAACGCAAAGGCTTTGATTTCTGCGCCTGTTTGAAAATCAAGCATCACGATGCGCCCTGTGCGGTCTGCCAGCAAAACGTTGTTTTGATACCATGTATAAAAAACTGTGCCGCCTGTGTCATACGCGAACAGCATGCGGCCATCCGTTGCGGAAACACCGTAAAACCGACCGCCGCGGCCTGCTGTGCCGAAATAGAGGATGCCGCTGCGCTCCTCTATATCGGTGTACAGCCATGCGTTCAGCCGCAGTGTCCAAACAACCTCGTCGGTCGCCTGCGAACGACATTCCATGATGAATTTGGATGACATTTTGACATCCAAGCCACAGAATGAAAAGGTCTGTTGCTCGCTGAATACCTTATCCGTGGGAGCGGGGGATTCGCCAACTTCGGACACTGAACCATCGCGCACCTCAATGAGTTTTGCAAGCGTATTGTCGCGAGTGTTAACAAAAATGCCGCCGTTAGGCCTGTAGTGCATGGTGTTGACAAGGATGCCGCTGTCTGTCTGTTTATAGTGGCAGCAGGTTTCGAACAGTGTTTTTCGTTCGTGGTACACAAGGAAATCCTGCGTGTGCTGTAAGAGGTCTGCCGAAAAGAAATCGGCGACGATGTAGTAAGGGAAGGTGGTGTTCTTTGTGATGTCTTCTCTCGGAACATCGCCCAGTATGCTGTGCAGAAACACAATTTTTTCATGAAGCGCAAAGATGCCCATGACGGAATGGGAGCGGCAGTCTACACCGTTGATTTTCAGCATGGTGTTTTTTCAAAATCAGCCGGCGTACAGTAGTAAACTTCTTCGCGCTTTGTGTGTTCCAGCCATTTTTGCATGGCTGGAGTATCCCCTTGTGTTCGAATGCGATATTCGATATTGTTGATTCGGGTTGCTTTCGGGTCATACCCGTTTGGACATAGAAGGACAAAGCGGTTGCTGTCGGCATCATCATTGAATGGGCTTTGTTCATATGCGCCAAGGTAGAATAGGTTTTTGGCAAAATACGTTGTATTTTCTTTTACGCTATCTGTGGTCCAAGGCTCGTCATTGTATTGCGCTTCCGCGTTAAAATAAATGGGCTTCTGGTCAGCCAAATGATTGCGCAGCTCGATAACGCTTAGAACATCCCTGTTTTCATTTGACATATACGTATTGAGGGTGGGGTCAAGCATAACCCACTTCTGCCATTCCTTGCAATACACCTGCGTGACGACATGGTTGTCGCCGTCGTATGGCGAACAGGGCATGAGCAGCACTGTTCGTGCCGACAATCCAATGGCCAGCAGGCATTCTGTGAGGATGGTTGACAAAGCGGCGCAATTGACACCGTGATCACTGCCCTTATCATATGCATAGGCAAGCAAATCCAAGGCGGTCGAAGACACATCCGAGGCATAATAGCCATTATGATACGTGTGGTTGGATACCCAGTGCAACATGTTTTTTGCTTTTGCAAAGTCGCTGCCGTAACCGGCGATGGTTTCAAGTGGGTATTTGCTTTTCAAGGTGTCAATCTTGGCGCAATGGTTGTCATAGGCAAAGTTGATAATCGCTTGTGTTGAAACCAGTGTTGGCGAATGCAATGGAAACGCTTTCAGCAATCCGCAAAAAATGTCATAGCTCATTGCAAATCCCCCTTAGGTATATAAATTCACTTTATTGTACATCAACCAGCTCATATTCCTGCGTGCCTAGCCCAATTTTTTCTAGCTCATCCAGCTGAATGAACGGGTTGCGCCCATGCAGACGCTCGAAGAGATGGCCTTCCGTGCCCATCTCGTGTCCCTGCGGAATGCCGTTCGGCAGAAGGCTTTCGAGTTTGATGGCATCGAGGCAGGCGCGCTCGATGGCGACAATATCCCAGCCGCTCATGATGCCGATGTCCGGCACGACGCTGGGCGTGCTCATGCCCCAGCAATCGCAGATGGCGGTGATGTTTGTGAGGAAATTGATGTAATATGTATTGCCCTCGCCGAGGGAATCCAGGACAGTCTTTGTGCAAATAGCCATGCCGACCTGGAAATCGCCGAAGCGGTTTGCGTCCATGACAATCGCGCCCGTCGGGCAGACCTTGACGCAGTGCTGGCAATTCGTGCAGTTGTGATACATGATGGTGTACTTGCCGTCCTCGAAGCTGTTGGCGCTGTGGTTGCAGCTGTCGATGCACTGGTTGCAATGCGTGCAGAACTCCTCGTTCCAGACAAGGCCGCCCTCCAAACCATGAATCTGGCGGCGTGTCCTGTCTGTGACACAGCCCATGGAGATGTTCTTGCATGCGCCGCCGTAGCCGCACGCGCCATGACCCTTGACATGCGACAGGTCAATCATGAAATCTGCATCGTGGAGATGGCCTGCGATGTCCACGTTCTTGAAATCGCGGAAGTCCACGTCCTTGGGATAGAAATACTTGCCCATGATGCCCGCCGCCGCGACGATGGGGCAGCCCATGAAGTCTTCTGTGTATCCGCGGGAACGTGCGCCGTCTGTCTCCTGATCGGTGATGAACGGCTTTGCGCCGTAGCTTTTCAGCGTGTCCACGAGTTCTTTAACGAACAGCGGATGGATGGTTGTGTAGCCGATGTTGCGCCCCAGATGCATTTTGATGGCAACGCGCTTGCGTTTCACTTTGTCCTGCAGGCCCATTTGCGCAATCATGCGCTTGAATTTGGCGGGCAGTGTGACAGAAGCGTCATAGCGGTCGAAATCAACGGATGCGAATAAAATTTTTGAACTCATGTGTAAATCCCCCTTTTTGATGTTGCAATATACAAAGTATATCACATTTTGTATATTTGTTTCAATGTATTCATTGCATTCTTGGTAATAAATCAGTATAATGATAAGGATTGTAATGTGGCAAGTGTATCATTTTGAATAAAAGGAGCGATTGAAATGGGGAACTGGAGCGAAGAAAAGCTGGATGCAATGCTGACGCAGCCGTCTGCCGTGCTTGTAGAGGACATGAAGAAGCTGAATGGCGACATCATGATTCTCGGCGCGGGCGGAAAGATGGGGCCGACGCTGGCAGTGCTTGCGAAGAATGCGATTGCGCAGGCAGGCACGAATGCGCGGGTAATTGCCGTGTCGCGGTTTTCCGACCCGATGGCGGTAAAGCTTTTGAACGAGCAGGGCGTGGAGACAATCAGCGCGGATTTGATGAACGTGGAACAGGTTGCGGCACTGCCTGATGTGGAGAATATCATCTATATGGCGGGGCGCAAGTTCGGCACAAACGGGCAGGAACATATGACGTGGGCAATGAACGCGTGCGTGCCGACGATTGTGGCACAGCGGTTTGTGAAGAGCCGGATTGTCGTATTCTCGTCGGGCAACATCTATCCGATGGTGCCGGCGTATTCCGCAGGGGCGCTGGAGGAAACAAAGCCGATGCCGAATGGTGAATATGGCATGAGCTGTCTCGCGCGGGAGCGTGTTTTTGAGCATTTTGCCAAGGAATACGGCGCGCGTGTTGCGATTTACCGTCTCAACTTCGCGGTGGATTTGCGGTACGGCGTGCTGTATGACGTTGCTTCTTATGTTATGAACGATATGCCTGTGCCGCTGGATATGGGTTGCTTCCATTGCATCTGGCAGGGCGATGCGAACGAGATTGCGATTCGCAGCCTTCTGCACGCGAGCGATGATGTGTATGTCCTGAATGTCACAGGGCCTCAGACAGTGCCGATTAAAGAAACGGCGGAGAAGCTGGCGAAGCATCTTGGCAAAACAGTTACATTCACAGGCGAGCCGAAAGACACAGCATATTTGAGCAACGCAAGCAAGATGTTCGCGACATTTGGATATCCGACAATCAGCGTGGACACGCTGATACAGTGGCAGGCAGAATGGATTCTGTCCGGCGGGCGTCTGTTGAATAAACCTACACATTTTGAAGAACGCGGAGGTACATATTAATGGAACAGATGAGAGAGAACGCACATAAGATACTGAAAGAAGGAACGGTGATTCCGGCAATCCCGTTGGCACTGGACGCGAATCGGCAGTTTGATGAGAAGCGCCAGCGTGCGCTGATCCGGTACTATCTGGATGCAGGCGTGGGCGGCGTGGCGGTTGCTGTACACACGACACAGTTCGAAATCAGACTGCCGAAATACAACATGTTTGAGCTTGTGACGCGTATCACAGCGGAGGAGATTGACCGTTTTGAGGCGGCGACGGGCAAGACAGTCATCAAGGTCGGCGGCGTGTGCGGCTTGAAGGAGCAGGCATCTGCTGAGGCGGCATATTTGAAGTCGATTGGCTTTGATGCGGTGTTGTTGAGCCCCGGCGGCATGGCGGCGCTGAGCGAAGATGAGATGATTGAGCGGACGGAGGCTGTGGCGGCGGTTATGCCTGTGATTGGCTTCTATTTGCAGCCGCTGGCGGGCGGGCGCATATTCTCCGTGGAATATTGGAAGCGCGTTTCGGATGTCAAGAACGTTGTCGCTATCAAATGCGCACCGTTCAACCGTTACCGCACGGGCGAGCTTGTGCACGGCCTGTGCATGTCGGAGCGCCGTGACGAGATTGCCTTGTATACGGGCAATGACGATAATATTGTGATTGATTTGCTGACGGAATTCGAGTATGAAGTGGATGGCGTGGTATACAAGAAACGCTTTGTCGGCGGGCTGCTGGGGCATTGGTCTGTATGGACACAGGCGACATGCAAGGTGTTCGAGAAAATCAAGGCATGCCGCATGAACCCGACGATTTCGGCAGAGATGCTGACGCTGGCGGCACAGGTGACAGACATGAATGCCGCGCTGTTCGACGCGTTGCATGATTTTGCGGGCTGTATCCCGGGCGTGCATGAGGTTCTGCGCCGTCAGGGAATTTATGAGGGCATTTGGTGTCTGAATCCTGATGAGGTTATGTCAGCAGGGCAGGCGGCGGAGCTTGACCGTGTGTGCAAGGCGTACCCGCATTTGATTGACGATGATTTTGTGAAGGCGAATCTAGCGAAGTGGCTGGCGTAGAAATGGAAAAAAGTGTGCGGCATGTTACGTATACAGACAAGCATAGGCGATTGGTTGAGAGTGGAATCGACGCAATTCGAGAAGTGTTACTGTCAGCGGATGAGCGCGAGAAAGATAGTGTTCTGCTTTGTCTCGACAGATACCTTGATTCGTATTTTGGCGTTTGCTTGCCGTATCAAAATGAGATTATTGCATTGCTGCAAGAATGTTTGTTTTGCCCCAACACGATGTCGATGAAGGAAGACATTCTTAGAATGTTGAGCGAATATGCCACATGTCCGCTGGATGTTTTAGAGGCACGTTTCTCTGCATTGGAAGTCTCGTTGCAGGAAGAAGCGCGACGCATATTGAGCGAACCATAAACACAAGTCATGAGCAAGACGGGAGGACATCATGGACAAGCTAAAGCAAGCTGCGTTGGCGGCGATTGATGCGAATCGTGAAAAGATTATTGCCATTGGCAAGCATATTTTCCAAAACCCTGAGCTTGGGTACAAGGAGCATAAGACTTCGGCGTATGTGCGGGAGCAGTTTGATGCGTTGGGGCTGTCGTATACGGCGGGGCATGGCGTGACAGGCGTGAAGGCGCGTGCGAAAGGTACAGAGAGCCGCGCGACGGTCTGCGTAATGGGCGAACTTGACGCGGTTGTCTGTCCGACGCATCCTGATGCGGATGTGCAGACAGGTGCGGCGCATGCCTGTGGACATAATGCGCAGATTGCGAGCATGCTTGGCGCGGCGATGGGGCTTCTGCCGGTTATGCGTGAGCTGTGCGGCGACGTAGTGTTCTTTGCCGTGCCGGCGGAGGAGTTTGTCGAGATTGAGTACAGGGAATCGCTGCAAAACCGCGGCGAGATTGCGTATCTTGGCGGGAAGCAGCAGTTGATTGCCGAGGGCGCATTTGACGATGTGGACATGGCGATGATGGTGCATTCGATGTCGGGGCATGATAAGAAAGTGCTTGTGCCGCAGGGCGGGCTGGGCTTCATTGGCAAGACGGTGCGGTTCAAGGGGCGCGCGGCGCACGCGGCGATGCCGCACGAAGGCGTGAATGCGCTGAATGCGGCGATGGCATCCTTGATGTGCATACACAGCCTGCGCGAATCGTTTCGAGATGAGGACCATGTGCGCGTGCATCCAATTCTGACAAAGGGCGGCGATTTGGTGAATGTTGTGCCGGCCGATGTGCGGATGGAGACATATGTTCGCGCGAACAACACAGAGGCGATGCGTGCGGCGAATGCGGCTGTGACGCGTGCGATTCAAGGGTCGGCGTATGCGGTTGGCGCGGAGGTAGACGTGAAGGATTTCAAGGGTTACGTGCCGCTTAACCAGAACGCGGCGCTGGCGGAAGTATTCGAGGGCAATGCCTCGTCATTGCTTGGCGCGGAGGCGATTCTGCCGCCAAGCCCGTTCTTCGGCTCAACGGATGTGGGCGATTTGGGAACAATTATGCCTGTGTTGCAGCCGACGGTCAGCGGATTTTCCGGCGTGGCGCATAGCGAGAAATTTGTGGTGGATGATGAGGAGTGGGCGTATATCGTGCCCGCAAAGCTGATGGCGATGACGGTGATTGACTTGCTGGCAAATGGTGCGGAAAAGGCGCTGCACATTAAGCAAACGTATCCACGCGGCACAAAGGAAAGCTATGCAAAGATGTGGGCAGACATTTTGCCTGAATCGGTGAAGGATCAGTTGCTATGACGGAGATGACGGCGCTTGGCAGTTCTTGTGCAATCTGCGGCGCAACGCGGGAAGACAAGGCAGCCTTGTGGAAATGGTTCAGAAAATAGACGTAAATGAATCAGGCGAGTTGATAAAGCTTTTTTATAAACTATCTTTTCCATTGCGAAGCGGGGATGGGTGCGTTATAATGGAAATGCGGCTGATCACCGCACCCAAATTCACAACGAAAGGAGATGATGGGTTTTCATGTTGACAAAAGGGTGGTTTTTGTCCTAACCGTATAAAGGGGCAGTCTGCGGGGGAGATTTCTCCTCCGCAGTTTTGAAAAGATGACAAATTCGATTATAGAGAAAAGGAGGTTGCCGAGATGATGATTTGGACAAAGAAGCGTTGCGATGGCATGGAACACAAAAGCAAGGGGGTTCACGTTGTTGAGGTACCGAAACGGAAAGGATGTCCTTCCGCCGGAATTGCTTGACGAGATTCAGAAGTATTTGTGCGGCGAGCTGCTGTATGTTCCGAAAAGGGACGAGGCAAGGGCGGCGTGGGGCGAGCTGAGCGGCTCGCGGAACCAGGTGCAAATGCGGAATGTGCGCATTGCGGCGCGGTATCAATCCGGCGTGCCTATTGCGGAATTGATTGATGAATTTTGTCTGTCGGAGGCTAGCATCCGTAAGATTATATATAGTTGCAAATAAATGGGAAACTGCGGGCGCGGATGTGTCCGCAGTTTTGCGAAATTCTTGGTTTGGGTGTTGACAACGGGTGGTAAGTGTTGTATACTATTATTCGTTGGTCAGAAATGATTGGCAGAAAGCCCGAGTGGCGGAATGGCAGACGCGAAAGACTCAAAATCTTTTATCAGTGATGGTGTGGGGGTTCGAGTCCCTTCTCGGGCAGTGAAGCAGAGGTTCACAACTGGATTCAGTTGTGAACCTCTGCTTTTTTAGCGTGTTGCCATAATTATTCTGAATTTTGCAACATATAAATATCAAAATCGCTTATTTCCAATATTTAATTAGGGAATATCCCTTAGAAATGCAAAAGGGATATTCCCTTAGCACATAATTATATTGAGGTGATGGCGATGTATGAGCGGATTCGCAACATACGAGAAGATAAGGATATGACACAAGCACAAATGGCAAAGCAGTTGAGCGTCCACCAAACAACTTATTCGGACTATGAGTTGGGCAAGCTCAATATACCTGTTGCGGTTTTGGCTCAGATCGCCGACTTGTTTTCGACAAGTATCGATTATTTAACCAATCGGACGGACGAGAAGAAACCATATCCGCACAAGAAGAAACCCCGCTGTGACCGGTGAACGAATACCGGCAGAAAATTTTGCGGATTTTGCAGAAAAGGCTGACTTTTTGGTTGATGTATGATATGATAAAGGCAAGGTATTGATTTTAGAAATATATGGGGGAGTGTTATAACATGGCATTTTGTACAAAGTGTGGCGCAAGCGTGCCGGATGATGTAAATGTTTGTGCGGATTGCGGCGAAGCGGTTAAGCGTGTTGTGTCGGATGTGCCGGTCGTAAACAACGAAGAGTCGGTTCCTGCGCCTGCACCGGCAGTGAACCCGCAGCCGCAGGTTGTTGTACCGCAACAGCCGCAGGCCGTCGTGCAACCGCAGATTGTTGCACAGCAACAGCAGTTCACTTCTTCGGCAGCGTCGCAGCCGTTTTACGGTGCGCCTGCGCCGGACAGCCCGTATGCTGTGATGGGCGTGCTGTCGTTCATGAAGTGGGCGATTTTGTTTAGCCTTCCGATGGTGGGCTGGATTATTTGCCTTGTGACAGCGTTTGCGGGGAAAAATTTTAACGAGCGCAATTATGCGCGTGCGCAGATGATTTTCATGTTGATTGGCATTGTGTTCTCGTTCGCAATCGTTTTCTTCTGCATCTGGCTGATAGGCTTGTCGGGTGTATCATCGTTTGAAGATTTTCTTGATGAGATTGCATGGTCTTTGCGGTATTATTAAAAATTAAAATCATCGTAATACGTAAAAAGCCGCATATGCGGCTTTTTACGTGCAGATTTATATGGTTTTGTTTATCCGATTGCGGCGTGTGTGTCCTTCAACTGCTGGATGATGCTCAAATGCTGCGGGCATTTGGATTCGCATTGTCCGCATTCGATGCAATGCGAGGCATCCGCGCCCATTTCTTTTTCCCAGTTCTCCGTACGGTCCGCCATGGGCTTTTTGAGCTTGGCATATTCTTCGCGCGCGTGGTTTGTTAGACCATAGACACGATGGGCGTTCATGTTCGAGAAAACGAGCGGGATGTTGATTTCCTGCGGGCAGGGCAGGCAATACTTGCAGCCTGTGCAGTACAACTCAGACAAGCGAATATTCTCCTCCAGCATCATTTGCACCTTTTGCAGCTCTTCTGCCGTCAGAACGCCTTCGATGGAGGCAACTTTCGCGTTTTCCGTTAGCATCTCGATGTTCTCCATGCCCGAAAGCGCGATGTTCACATTGGGGTTGCCCAGCACGAATCGCAGCGCCATCTCGGCCGTGCTTTCTACCTTGCGGCCAAGCATACTCTGAATCTGCGGCGAGGGTGCGCCCAAGCGTCCGCCGCCGACAGGCCCCATGATAACAGTGCCCATGCCCTTGCTTTTTGCATACGCAATGGCATCCTCGTTTGAACGGTCAAGCAGGTTGTACTGGCAGAGCACGGAAGTGAAGTAACCGCTGTCGATAATAGGAATCATGTTCGCCGCGTCGTCGTGGAAGGAGAACGAGAGGTGCTTAATCAGCCCTTCGTCCAGCGCCTTCTGTGCCTCGACAACAGGGCCGCCTTTGATGTCAAACGTGTTGCGGAAGGCTTCCAGATTCAGCCCCCAGATGTGGTAAAAATCAATGTAGTCCGTGTCCATCTTGCGCAGAGATGCCTCCAGCCGTTTCCGCCAGTCTGCGGCAGAGTTGTTCTCCAGCGGGTTCTTTGTGGAGACATACACCTTGTCGCGGCGGCCTTTGATAGCCATGCCGACGGCCGTCTCGCTGTCATTGCGGCAGTAATACGGCGCGGTGTCTATGTAGTTCACGCCAAGGTCAAAGGCCTTGTGCAACAGCGGCACGGCCTTGTCGTAGTCCACGATTGTCTTCTCGCCAAGCTCGCGCAAGGGCAGGCGCATCGCCCCGAAACCCAGCGCGGAAACCATCTTGCCTGTATTGCCGAATTCTGTGTATACCATAATAGTCTCCCTTTTTATGATAGTGGATTTGATACATTAATATTGTAGCATGTTTTCGTGCATGGCACAACTTATTATTGACTTTTGTTGGGCGGTCTGCTATTGTTATAAGGTAGAAATTGAATAGAACAATAAAAGCGATGAAGAGAAACAGTACGCGCAGAAAGCATGGCAGAGAGAAGATGGATGGTGCGAATCTTTATGCTGACGGCGCGGAACCCGTCTTGGAGCTGCGCCCGAACGGAAATGGTAAGGAGCGCCGAATGCCCGTCGTCACAGGGAGGTCTTTGCGGAACATTGCGAGGCAGAGTGCGGAAGTCTCTTCCGAATTTAGGTGGTACCACGGACAAATTGTTCGCCCTAAGCGTTATGCTTAGGGCGTTTATTTTCTTAATTTGAGGGAGGAAACAAGGCTATGAAAATGGATAAACTGGTTGGCGAACGTTTCAAGGAACGTCCGTCGGAATGCGCGATTGACAGCCACGCGCTGATGCTGCGCGGCGGGTATATGAAGTATGTCGCGAGCGGTATCTACTCGATGACGATGCCTTTGCGCCGTATCACGAGGAAGATTGAGCAAATCATCCGCGAGGAGATGGATGCGGTGGACGGGCAGGAGGTTCTGTTCCCGGTCGTGCTTCCGGGCACGTTGTGGGAGGAATCGGGGCGCTTCACGAGCGTCGGCGGCGAGCTTCTGCGGCTGAAGGACAGGAATGACAACCAGATGGTGTTGGGCATGACGCACGAAGAGGCTGCGGTGCATCTGGCGCGTGAGCATGGCAACAGCTATGCGAAATATCCGTTTATGATTTACCAGTTCCAGACAAAATTCCGCGACGAGGCGCGGCCGCGCGGCGGCATGATTCGCGTGCGCGAGTTCACGATGAAGGATGCGTATTCATTCCACACCTCACAGGAGGACTTGGAGGTATACTACGACAAATGTTTCCGCGCGTATGAGCGGATTTTTGAGCGTGCAGGATTGCCGGGCGTGGTGTCTGTCGCGTCTGATTCGGGCATGATGGGCGGCAGTATTTCGCATGAGTTCATGATGCTCACGCCTGTAGGCGAGGACACGCTAGCTATTTGCAGCGCGTGTGACTATCGCGCGAACATGGAAGCGGCGGAGAGCATTGTACACAACGAAAACGGCGAACAGCAGGCGCTGACGCGTGTGCATACGCCGAATCAGAAGACGATTGACGAAGTTTGCAGTTTTCTGCAACAGCCTGTTGAGCATTCGTGCAAGGCAGTTGTATATCAGCGGAATAAAGATGATTCTTACATCGTTATTTTCCTGTGCGGTGATTTGGAGTTGAATGAGACAAAACTGACAAATGCCATTGGTGAAGAAGTGCACCCTGCCATTATCACGGAAGAGAGCGGTATTGTGGCCGGATTTATCGGGCCGCAGGGTTTGCCTGCGGGCGTGACGATGCTGTTCGACAATTCCGTGAAGGATGCGGTGAATCTGGTCTGCGGCGCAAACGAGGCGGACTATCACTACACAGGCTTCTCCATTGAGCGCGAATGCGGCGAGGTCACATACGGCGACTTTGCGAAGATTAAGGACGGCGGCATCTGCCCGTGCTGCGGCAAACCTTCGATTACGATTTCGCGCGGCATTGAAGTTGGAAACATTTTCCAGCTCGGCACGAAGTACACAAAGGCAATGAATATGGAATACGCAGATGAAACAGGCGTAATGCACAATCCGATTATGGGCTGTTACGGCATTGGCGTGGGGCGGTTGGCGGCATCCATCTGCGAGGCGAGTCACGATGAATACGGACCGCTGTGGCCGATGCCGATTGCGCCGTGGCAGGTGCACATCTGTTGTGTCCGTGCGGATAATGAAGAAGTGAAGGCGCAGGCGGATGCGCTGTATGCCGAGTTGCAGAAGCTGGGTGTCGAGGTTGTGTACGATGACCGCGTGGTCAGCGCGGGCGTGATGTTCTCTGATGCGGATTTGCTGGGCGTGCCGTTGCGCGTGATTGTCAGCCCGCGGAACATGAAAGAGGGCGGTTGTGAGGTCGTGAGCCGAGACAAGAGCATCAGCAAGATGGTGCCTTCGGCAGATGTGGCGGGCAAGGTTAAGGCGCTTGTATGCGAGATGCTGGCGAAATTCGAATAAAACGTAAATGAAATTTGAATAAAATAAAGACAAAACGCTTGCGCTTGCGAGCGTTTTGTTTCATACTGAAATGGGGAACAATATGGATGCGAAGGAAATTATGGCAAAGGTAGACCACACGCTGCTGCTGACAACCGCGACAAGCGCGGACATCCGGCAGACGCTGGACGACGCGGTTGCATACGGCGCGGCGACGGCCTGCATCCCGCCGAGCTTTGTCGCGATGGCGAAAAAGCATATGGGTGGGCGGCTTCCGATTTGCACGGTCATCGGTTTCCCGAATGGGTATATGACGGGCAAGGCAAAGGTGTATGAGGCGCAATGCGCGTTGGAGGACGGTGCGGACGAGCTGGACATGGTTGTGAATGTGCCGCTGGTGAAGGATGGCGCGTATGCAGATGTGGCACGAGAGATTGCGGCCATCAAGAAAGCGGCGGGCGCACAGGTGCTGAAGGTCATCATCGAGACATGCCTGCTGACGGAGGACGAGAAACGGCGCATGTGTGAGGTGGTTCGTGACTCGGGCGCGGATTTTATCAAGACATCGACAGGCTTCTCGACAGGCGGCGCGACGTTTGAGGATATTGCGCTGTTCCGGGAGATGCTGCCCGACGGGTTCGGTATCAAGGCGGCGGGCGGGATTCAAACAATGGCGGACGCGGAACGGTTTCTGGAACTGGGCGCAACGCGTTTGGGAACAAGCAGGATTGTGAAATTGTTGAAAAGCGAACAGGGAACGGGCTATTGAGAAGAAGAGGTATCTGTATGGACGAAAAGAGGCTTATACAAAAGGCAATCGAGGCGAGGGCGCAGTCCTATTCGCCGTATTCCGGGTTTGCGGTTGGCGCTGCGCTGCTGTGCGCAGACGGCACAGTGGTCACGGGATGCAATGTCGAGTCTGCTTCGTATTCGCCGACGGTTTGCGCGGAGCGCGTGGCGTTTGTGAAAGCCGTTTCCGAGGGTAAGCGTGACTTTGCGGCGATTGCGATTGTTGGCGGCAAGACAGGCATGGCGCTTGATGCCTGCTATCCCTGCGGCGTGTGCCGGCAGACGATGGCGGAGTTTTGCCGCGAGGATTTTCGAATTGTGGCGGCGAAATCCGAGAGCGAGTGGGAGGCTGTGACACTTGGCGAGCTGTTGCCACGGCGTTTTGGGCCTGAGGATTTGCAAGCGTGACAGTGGCATATATGAAGGGGGTGAGCCTATGCGTATGTACGACATCATCACGAAAAAGAAAAGCAAGTGTGAGCTGACAGACGAAGAAGTCCGTTTCGTTGTGGAAGGATTCACGAACGGTGCGATACCCGACTATCAGATGTCCGCGCTGTTGATGGCAATTTGCCTGCAAGGCATGAACGCGCGTGAAACAGCGGCGCTTACGCTGGCAATGGCGTATTCAGGCGAGACTGTTAATCTGGACAGCATTGCGGGCGTGAAAGTTGATAAGCATTCAACAGGCGGCGTGGGAGACAAGACGACCTTGATTGTCTCGCCGATTGTGGCAGCGTGCGGCGTGGCAGTTGCAAAGATGTCGGGGCGTGGGCTGGGGCATACGGGCGGCAC
>JGI994J12354_10001797_pt1 | contig 21515 bp, 23 predicted proteins | sample IntmicLarv3ML3BL_FD_12354 | JGI IMG/M metagenome (IMG submission 12354) | reverse complement strand
TACCTATGCTTTGTGCGAACATTTCTTCGAATTTCCCAAATTCCTTCATCAATAATCACCATGAACATTATACCTCTTTCACGGAATAAAGAAAAGAACCTTTAACATTTAGCCAATTACAACAATCTTTCTTCCGTTAACTTCCGTCACAACAGACCCAATCCCATAAATGTCCCAAATTGTTTCCTCTGTGATAACGGAAGAGTCACCGTATTTATATACAAGCCCGTCTTTGATAAACAAAAACTTGTCGCAATAGCGCAGCGCAAGGCTTAAATCGTGAATCGCTATCAGAACGCTGATGTTGCGTTCTCTTGCCATTTCATGCACCAACGCCAACATTTCATATTGATTTTTCGGATCCAAATTGCTTGTCGGCTCGTCCAAAAGCAATAGTTTTGGCTGTTGAACAAGCGCTCTGGCTAACATTACCTTTTGAAGTTCGCCGCCCGAAAGCTCGTTTATGAAGCGCAGTTTAAATTCGGACAGTCCAAGCTTTTTAATAACACTGTCGCAAATATCAATATCTTCCTGACCGACCGCCCAGCTTATATAGGGCTTTCTTCCCAACAAAACCGAATCAAACACCGTGATTTGAGTGCTTTCGTTTTTTTGCGCAACATAGGAAATGTGGCGCGCAGTTTCTTTTCGGCTCATTTTCATGGTGTCTTGATTATCTATATAAACTTCGCCTGTTTTAGGAGTTTGAATTTTATTTAAGCAAGTAATCAGAGTACTTTTTCCTGCTCCGTTGTTTCCTAAAATTCCGACACATTCGCCGGAAGGAACGTCAAAGCTGATGTTTTTCAAAACCTCGTTTCCCGTATAGGAAAAGGAAATATTTTTAACCCTTATCATTTCACATTTCCTTTCTTAACGATAGTGTACAAAAACAACGGTGCGCCGAGGAATGAAGTAATCGCGCCAATCGGCAAAATTGCAGGTGTTTTTATCGTTCGGGAAACTATGTCCGCCCCAATCATAACCACAGCGCCCATCAATGCCGAGCCGGGAATAAGAAATCGATAGTCGTTGCCGACAAATTTACGGACGATGTGCGGCGCAATCAGTCCGATGAAAGTTATTGTTCCGACAAAAGCCACCGCCACCGCAGAAATAAGAGTGGCGATGGACATACTGACCAATATCAGCAAATCAACATTCACGCCAAGGCTTTTAGCGGTGTTTGAACCGCTTTCCATTGCGTTATAGTTCCAGCGATTCAACATGAAATATACAAACGCAGCCGCACTCAGAACATAAATTAAGGAAATTTCTTTCCAACCTGCGCGTCCGAGATTGCCGAATGTCCAATATACAACAGCGGCAACCTTATTGTCATCGCTGAAATATTGCATGAGTGTTGTCGCCCCCATGAACATAGTGCTTATTGCGACCCCTGCCAATATCATGGAAGAAGGAGTTGTGCCGCTTACTCTTGACAAGAACAAAATCAACACAGTTGTGGAAATTCCACCCAAAAATGCGCAAATTACTATAGTGTATGGGTTTGTAAAGGTAATTGCGTTCGTTGCGGCGTTGCTCACCTGAACGCCCGCCTGTAAATACATTATGGCAAACGCCGCGCCGAAAGACGCTCCCTGCGATACGCCAAGCGTTGAAGCAGACGCCAGAGGGTTGCGAAGCACATTCTGCATAACGCAACCTGCGACAGCGAGCGCAATTCCAACGCCAATACCTGTAAAAATCCTCGGCATACGCACATTCCAAACAATCGTTCTGCTTGTCGATTCACCGCCGCCGAGAAAAACTTTAAATATTTCCGACAGAGACAGCCCCGAAGAGCCGACTGAAACAGCGGTTATGACGGCAGCGAACAGAACGACAAGAAGGATTAAAAGCGTTATCCACTTCTTTTTTATATAGCGATTATATTCGTGTTTTTCATGTTGTTTAAGCATAAAAATTATTCACCTATTTTAATTTCGCCGTAGTAGAGTCCGCCGTCTGCCATGATTTCATAAGTGTTCATTCCGAGGAAAACCGTCAATATTTCCGCTGATTTCTCGGCTATGTCGACATCGGCGAATTGTTCGGGAAACAGAATGATTCCTGCGTAGTATGCGTCCATAAGCGCGTATGTAATATTTGTTCCTGCGAAGTTGAAAGCGGGAAGAGTGTAAACTTTTCCTTCTTTAATTGCGCGTAAAGAGTCGAAAAAGCCGGGATTTGTCGCATATTCATCGTTTACCAAATCCATGTTGCCGGGGTCAAGAAAAACAACATCGGGATCCCACATTACTACACTTTCAAGGTCGGCTTCATAAAAACCTTCTATGCTTGCGTCATAGGCGACATTTATTGCATTGATTGCGTCAAAAATTCCGAAGTTTGCATAAGTTCCCGCGAAACCGCGTCTTCCATTCCATGTAACCGCGCCTGCATATGCTTTTAATTTCTCGTCGTAAGGCACATTTGCTGTGCGTGCGTTTAAATCTTCTTTGGCGTCATCGACAAACTTAAGAACCGCTTCGCATTTTTCCTGCGCGCCAACAACCTCTGCAAACACGCGCATTGCTTCATAGAAGCTTTCGGGAGCCAAGCCCGTGCTGTGCCGAACTGAAATAACAGGAATTCCTGTTTGAAGCTGCAACTCGTCGGCGGCTTCCAAATCAAATCCCGCAAGAATTACATCGGGCGCAACTTTGATTATTTCTTCGGGGAAACCGTTATTGTTACCGCTTCCGCCGCCCGAACCGACAATCGGAAGGGTCAGAAGTTTCGAGTGATGTACAGGGTGATAATCTCTTAAAACAGAAACTTCATTAGTGTCATATTCTTCTGCTCCGACAAGCATATCCATTACATCTAAATAGGAAGCAAGACGCGGACCGCCTGAGCCTAATGTTATTATTGTTTCCACATTTGCGGGGATTTCGACTTCTCTTCCTAATACGTCTGTGACAATTCTTGTTTCATTTTCATCCGCTGCAACAGATTCTTCGCTGTTTAATTGCGGTTCGCTGTAACTTGTCGGCGACGCTGTCGCGCTTTCGTTTTTTTTCTCTTCCGCACCGCAAGCGGCAAGGATTGCAATCATCATTAATGCCAACATTAAAGAAAATACTTTTTTCATTGTTAATCTCTCCTTAAATAATTTTTTAATTTGTTGTTTTTAAATTATAGCCAACCTCTTGTATATTCTTTGAAACAATCCAAGCAGACCTTTTCGTCCTCCTGCAACCGCATTTTATGCTCCGGCGCGGCTTCGCCGCATTTCTCGCAAATTACAGACGAAAAAATTCGTGCTTTTTCGGGCAAAGCTACTTTCACCTCCTTAAAGTCGAAGATTTCATCGGTTGAAGCGTTTAACAGATAATTCTGATACTCCAATCGTTCCATTCCATTGTTTTTTGCCTTTAAATAAAATCTTACAGCCACGCCATTGTCTCGTCTTATAAAGGTAAAAGCTTGTTTTCCCGTGGGTTTATATATTAAATTTCCCTTGCCCATCGTGCAACCCATCAGCGATTGAACCGCATCAACTCCACAAGCATCATTTTCTGTTATGCAAATCAGTTCTTCATCGAGTGACGTACTAACTCCCATTTTTTCAATGACAGCCTCACAGACTTTTACACCGATTGCAAGCCCGGGACATTCATGACCATGAAATTCTTTTGCTTTGTTCCAGTAGTCTTGATTCATTTCAAACTCCTTTTTCAAATAAAAAAGCGCAACAACTGTTGCGCCTTCTGGCGTGAATTATACTGATTCTATTCGGTAAATTCTAATTTTAAATTTTTTATAATAACAATCTTTAAAAACTGCCACTTCTATGGCAAGACACAGCTTCTTGCAATGTCTTATTTTTAAAATACGGTGTTTCTCGCAATCAAGAAACACCGTATTCAATCGCGATCCAGAAGGGGCTCGAACCCACGACCTCTAGCGTGACAGGCTAGCGCTCTAACCAACTGAGCTACTGGACCATTTACAAGCAACTTTGAATACTATAGCATACCTTTTTTTCTTTTGCAAGCATTTTTTACAAATTATTTATAATTTTTTATAACAACAATTTCCCCGCCAAATAAAGCGAAGCTTTACCGTCTATTTTAACTCTGTTACCGCAGTTTTCACAAAAAATCATTCCACCCCGTTTTGACAACTGCATTGCCGTCATCTTTTGGTTGTCGGGTCGTCCCAATTTTTTTGCCCAGTAAGGAATCAACATCGCATGTGACGAACCTGTTACATGATCCTCGTTCGTTCCGACATTCGGGGCGAAATATCTTGACACAAAGTCAACGAAAGAATTTTTCTTTCCCTCTGCCGTAACAATTACACCAAGACATCCTGTCAGCTTCTTAATCAGTTCAAAATCGGGTTTTAAGTTTTTAACTGTTTCCTCATCATCAACAAGCAGCAACAGGTCTCTTGAAACATAAGCTTCTAAAACCTCTGTGCCGATTGCTTCACTCATAAGCGGCGTGACAGCCGTTGGCGATGGTTTAAAAGATGGAAAATCCATTTCATATAATCCGCCGTTTTTCACAACATTCAAAGGACCGCTTCTCGTGTTAAAAATCGTTTCCTCAGCATTGTTTTCCGGAAAATTTGTGTAAACATAGTTATAAATAAAAAACGCACTCGCCAAAGTCGCATGACCGCACAAGTCTATTTCTCCTTCAGGCGTAAACCAGCGCAAATCAAAGTTGTTCGCCCCGCCCTCTTTGTTTCGCGAAACAAAAGCCGTTTCCGCCAAATTGTTTTCTGCAGCAATGCTCTGCATCATTTCCGTATCAATTATATCTCTTTCATCAAGAAAGCAAACCCCGGCAGGATTGCCTGAAAACGGTTTCTTATCAATAGTAAATGCGTCTACGATATAATATTTCAAACTGGGCATGACTTTTTCTCCTCAAATATCAAAATTAATTGACCCTTGCAGCTTGCAAATACCCATAAAACGCATGTCGACCATCGGCATGCCGAAAAGGTCGCTCTCATTAACAAAAACAGTGAAAATTGCTCCCGACACGTCGAGCGAAAATTTCAACACGCGTTCACCCGTTACTTCATTATAATCTGAATCGACGCGAGTAATGTCGCCGAGTACTGCAAACACACCGTCTTCATCACTTACGGGCAAAAGAAACCCTTCAAAAACAGTGAATAAATCATCTTTTTTCAATCTCTCTCTAATATCTGTTGCTGTTTCTTTCGCTCTTTGGCACAGCATGTCATCAGCGTAAATGTCACCGCCTCGCGCGCGTTCAAGAAGGCTTTTATATTCTTCATTTTCACATTCGCGCTCTTTTTGTTTATGTTCGTCGCGCATGACAGGAAGCAAAATCGTTCCGTAGGAAGCAAGTCCCGCGACATTAACAGAATAAGGCGCTCCGTTTCGTTTATATCGTGCCCATTTTTTTCTGTATTCAAGAACATTGTTTATGCGAAATTCAAACTCGCTGCCCGTGTGTTCCTCCTCACAAAAAGCGTATAAATTTCCATCAAGACTCTTTTCAACGTTTATATCGTTGATTAGTATATTATGCTCGCTTTCGGCAAAGGCAACCCATCTCTTCATTTGCATTTCGTCATGATTGTTTCTGGAATAATATGCCGCAAACCCAAAATTTCTTCCGCAATATCTGTAGCATTCCGTTCGACTGTAGTCCTCTGTGGTAAACATCTTTCTTTTAGCTCCGGTGTTTTCATCCGCCGCTCTGAGCATGCCCGAAAATTTTCTCTTTTTCATGACAAGCTCTTTAAACCCCGCCGCCCTTACAAAATTATCCATTATATGTTAAGCCTCCGTATAAGCATTATTTTATTGTCGAAATTCCTCCCATGTAGGGAATTAAGGCTTCAGGAACTTTAATGCTTCCGTCACTTTGCTGAAAATTTTCTATTATTGCAGCTGTTGTTCGTCCTGCCGCCAAGCCGCTGCCGTTAAGCGTATGAACAAACTGCGGTTTGTCGCCGGCATTGTCTCTGAATCTGATGTTGGCGCGTCTCGCCTGATAGGCTTCGAAATTTGAACAGCTCGAAATTTCAACATATCTGTTATAGCTCGGCATCCAAACCTCAATGTCATAGGTCATCGCGCTCGAAAATCCCAAATCTCCGCCACATAAAAGAATAACTCTGTAAGGAAGACCTAACAGCTTCAAAATGTTTTCGGCGTCATTCGTAAGCTGTTCAAGCTCTGCATATGAATTTTCGGGTTTCGCGAATTTAACTAACTCAACTTTATTAAACTGATGCTGACGGATAAGCCCGCGTGTGTCGCGCCCTGCACTTCCCGCTTCCGCGCGGAAGCACGCCGTATATGCACAATATTTTGCCGTGAGTTTGCTTCCTTCCATGATTTCATCACGGTACATATTTGTTACCGGAACCTCCGCCGTCGGAACCATGAAATATTCTGTCCCTGCTATTTTAAAGGCGTCCTCCTCGAACTTCGGAAGCTGCCCTGTTCCCTGCATGCTTCTTCTGTGAACCATAAATGGCGGAAAAATCTCGGTATATCCGTGTTTATCGGTGTGTGTGTCAAGCATGAAGTTTACAATCGCGCGTTCAAGTCTTGCGCCAAGCCCTTTATAAAACGTAAATCTTGCGCCCGTCGTCTTTGCCGCTGTCGCAGGATCTATAATGTCAAGCGTTTCTCCAAGCTCCCAATGCGGCTTCGGTTCAAAATCGAAAGCCGTCGGTTCACCTATTTTTCTCATTTCCACGTTGTCGGTTTCGTCTCCGCCTGCAGGAACCTTTTCGTTCGGCGTGTTCGGAACATTCAAAAGGAATGCTTCAATTTCGCCGTCCATTTGCGTTAATTTCGGCTCGTTTTCCTTTATTTCATCCGAGATTTTTTTCATCTCGTTCATAAGTGTGTCCGCTTCATCGTTTTTACCGTCTTTTTTCAAAGCCGGAATTTGCTTTGACGCAGCATTTTGCTTGCTTTTCAAATTTTCAACAAATTGAAGCATCTCGCGCCTTTTCGAATCCAGTTCAAGAAATCCTTCCAAACCGAAATCCTTATTCCTTTTAGCCAAAAGCGCTTTTATTTGGTCAAAATTGCCTCTTAAATCCTTAACGTCGAGCATATGAACACCTCCGAATTTGTCTCGAGCTGTTTGCTTTGACTTATATTTCATTCGCAAACAACTCAGACATTATAACATACACATTAATCAATTTCAACTATTTTAAATGAATTACTTGCGCTGTATAAAATAACGGTTTATAATAAATGAACAGCTCTAAAAGGAGAATTTACTTATGAAAAACAAAAAAATATCATCGCTTATCATCATGTTGATAATTGCCACCGCTTTCTTTTTGCAAAATTTTACGGACGATTTTAACAGCACACGTTTAAACACCGAAAACGCCGTTTCCGTGACGTTTCTCGACGTTGGGCAGGGTGACAGCGCATTAATCAGAATAGGAAACAAAACCGTTTTGGTTGACGGAAGCGAGAAGAAACATTCAGAAAGAATAGCCGATTTTCTCATAAGCGAGGACGTGAACGAAATTACATATCTCATAGCCACCCACCCGCACGCCGACCACATCGGCGGCTTAAGCTATATTATTAAAAATTTTGATGTGAAAAACATATACATGCCCAAGGTCGCCGCAAACACCAACACATTTTTAAATCTTCTTGACGCGATAGAGGCGAAAGGACTGATGATTGACGCTCCGAACCCCGGCGATGTCCTTGCAATCGGGGATGCCAAAATCACATTTTTCGCACCGATAAGGGAATTTGACGACCTCAACAACAGCTCCATAGTTTTCAAGCTCGTTTACGGAAAGCATTCATTTTTGTTCACAGGAGACGCAGAAAAGGAATCTGAAAATGACATTTTGAATCACGGCTTCGAGCTCAAATCAACTGTAATCAAGGTTCCCCACCACGGCAGCAGCACATCGAGCACGAAAAAATTTATTTCTGCCGTCCAACCCGATTATGCCGTGATTTCCGCGGAAAAAGGCAATTCATACGGTCATCCTCATGCCGAAGTTATTGACAGATATAAAAATATTAACAGTATAATTTTACAAACAATGAACAGCGGAAACATTACATTTATAAGCGACGGAGAAGTGATTAAATACGAAACGGAGAGATGAATATGTTTATAATAGACAGATTTGAGAACGGTTACGCCGTTTGTGAAACCGAAAAAATGAATTTTATCAATATAGACGTTTCTCTTCTTCCTGATAATGTTAAAGAAGGTGATGTGATAATTCGTGATGAGGACGGTCGTTTAATAATAAAAAATGACGATGCGGATTCTCGCCGCAAGGCATTGATAAGAGAAAAAATGAACAGACTTTGGAAATGATATAATAATTTTCATTTTTCGCGGCATAATAAGAGCCTATAGCCTAAACTTAGGAGGGTTCGCCGTGATAAGGATTGGTGTTTTCAGCTCATTATATGCCGATTTAACTTTCCTTGTGTTGAATCGCGTTTTGAAAACCTCAAGTTTTGAAGCTGTCATAATAAATGCCGACGAAAGCAGAAATAAATCGGTCGATATTCTCATAATCAACAACAAGCCGGGTTTTGCGCTTCCCCCGGCGTTTTTTTGCGAAGCAGCGATTGTCAACACCGACGACAAAACAACTCTCAAATTGCTCAAAAAATTTAACACCGACATTGTGACCTGCGGATTCAACTCGAAAGCAAGCGTCACCGCATCAAGCATTCTTGACGAAAAGGTCGTGTTCTGCGTCCAGCGTGCTTTTCAAACATTAGACGGGCAAAGCGTCTGCCAACAGGAATTTTCCTTTGACACATTTTTCCTCAAATCAAACCATTCCGAAAACCCAACCGTTGTCACAAGTTGCCTGCTTCCCGCCATAACATCGGCACTTGTCGCAGGAATCTCAGTCGAAGAAATCACAAATTTATAAATTCCTGTTTAGGAAATATCATAAACCTTAAACAAGCGGAATAGAATGTCTTGAGAGGGACAATAATTCTGACCATTTGAGGGGAGCACGAGAATTTGCAGCAGGATGGCTTTGTAAATAACAATATAACATTAATCGGCGTTATAGCCGGCGAGAAGGTTTTCAGCCACGAGGTTTTCGGCGAGGGGTTTTACAATTTCATGTTAAAGGCGGATCGTTTGAGCGAAGCCTCTGACGTTTTACCCATCACAATTTCAGAGCGTATAATTGACGGCGATAATTTCGCAATCGGAAAACCCGCATACATATCAGGGCAAATTCGCTCTTATAACAACTATGTCGAGAGCGAGGGCAGAAGCCGACTTGTCTTGACTATTTTCGTAAAGGATTTTGAAATTATTAATTTGGACGATTCTGACGACCAATTTAACGACAACCCGAACGATGTTTATCTCAACGGATATATTTGCAAGCCGCCGGTTTTCAGAACAACGCCGTTCGGGCGGGAAATTGCCGACATATTAATAGCCGTGAACCGTTCCTATAACAAATCCGATTACATACCGTGCATAGCCTGGGGAAGAAACGCCCGTTTTTCGAGCAAGCTTTCCGTGGGCGACAACATCAGAATTTGGGGACGGATGCAAAGCCGCGCATATCAGAAAAAACTGGACAACGGCGAAATTCTCGAAAAAATCGCTTATGAGGTTTCTGTGTCAAAGCTCGAGCCGGGTGATGGTGAACCTTTATTTTAACTTTGTTTCCTGCCTGATCATGTTTTCAATAAAAACTCCATACCCTTTTGTCGGATTTTGAACGAACACATGGGTTACGGCACCTATAATTTTTCCGTCTTGAATAATAGGGCTTCCGCTCATACCCTGGACTATGCCGTTTGTTTTGGTCAGCAATTCCTCGTCGGTAATTCTTACGACCATGCCCTTTGAATCGTCCGCCCCGAATCGGCTTACTGATTCTATATAAACGTTATAATCCCTAACCTGTCTGCCACTTATGTTCGAGCGAATAATCGCAGGTCCCTCATGAATTTCGCTTCTAAATGCGATTTTAAATCTGTCGCTTGAAAGTTCGTTCGGAAGCACATTCATAGAGCCGTAAAGCCCCAGCGACGTATTTGCGTTTATTGTTCCGATAATAATTTCATCCTTTATATCACCTTCCAATTCACCGGGGCTTCCCTTTTTTCCCTTTTTAACCGACAAAATCTCGGCATCCATAATTTGCCCCTTTTTAACCGTCATCAGCTTTTTTGTGTCGACATCGAGAATTCCGTGTCCGAGAGCACCGAACATTTTTGTTGTTGGGTTAAAATATGTGACTGTGCCTATTCCCTGCGTTCCGTCGCGAATCCAGGCACCAACCGTATACTTGCCCGATGCCGATTTTACAGGTGTTATTTTAACGCTCTTTGACGCATTGTCACGTTTTATCGTGAACGTCATTTCATTTCCGCCGCTGTTTTCGATTATCTTTTGAAGCTGGCGTTTATCCTCTATTGTTTCTGTTTTCCCGTTTATTTTCACCTCGACCACCAAATCTCCCGAACGAAGTTTCCCATCCGACGGGCGTGTTGATTTACCGTCATCTGTTTCGACCGCTCCCGTTCCGAGAACCATTACGCCCGCCGTATTTATTCTGACACCGACAGTTTTTCCGCACGGAATGACCTCTGTGTCGGGCAAAACACTGACAGCCACTGTTTTAACAGGAATTCCCATAAGTGACAGTGACATTTCCAATCCTGCGTTTCCACTTGAAACCGCATATACATCACGTGACTCGGTCTGTTTTCCGTTAAGTGAAAATGTTACCGATATGTTTTCTCCGACAGGCTCATCATTCGTTCCCGACACGGACGCAATTTCGTCATAAATATGTCCACCCGAAATTTCCGCTGCTAATGGAAATCCTGCATTTATTTCGTTGTTTGTCAAATCACCCGCAATCATTTGAATGCTTGTCGGAGCGGATAATATTCCGACGGCGACATTTGTCAAAACAGCCGAAAACAAAGATATTACCGAAACAGCTATGAATTGCTTCGGCTTCAATATAATATTTTTCATAAGAACAATGCCCGCCTTTGATTAATTTTATACATTCATATAAATTAACCTTTTTAGGCGAACATTATACTATATGTTAATCTATATAGAATTTCACTTCTTTTATTTTTACCGAATTTAAATTACTTCTTTCTCCTTTTTTTCCTACCGCCGTTATTTTCTCAATACACGCCTGCATAAATTGATATCTTTCAGCATTTGTAAGTAGCTTCCAGTTTTCCAAAATGCTTGTAATAACATCTTCTCTTGTCGGTAAATCTTCATTTGCCATACAAACAGGGATATTACCTATTTGTTCAAGACAGCCGTTTTTTTCAATCGCTATAATTTTTTTCATCTGCGAATATTCATCAAAATCAATCTGTTCATCAATATAAAGAGCCATAACAGATTTTACTTTTCTGTCTAATTTTACAATTACGTTTTCAAGCTCTTCACGCAGCATATCGTTTAAGCCGTCTCGTTTGTTCTTTTCAACATCAGGAAGCTTGTCTGAAACCGTCATATCGTTAATATTCATCATATAGCGTTCCAGTTCCTCCTCTGCTACTCGGTGGCTGAAAGCCACATCGGTGCATAACCCTTTTTTCGCATTTGGGCAACGATATGCGCAAAGCATTTTCTTTTCGCCTCTTTTGCTCGTTTTGTAATGAAGATTAGTATATAACCGCGCCCCACACAACCCACAAAAAATTGTTCCGCAAAAAAAGCACTCCTCCCTCGGTCTTTTTGTATGCGATTTTTTGCTAAACCTTGACAGTTTCTTCTGCACTTCATTATAAAGTTCTTCGGCGATTATCGATTCATGTCTGCCCTCCGTTTCAAAATAACGCTTTTTATCATCTGTCGAATATCTGACTTTGCCTATATAATTCGGATTTGTAAGTATATCTCTTATGCTTGCCGTGTGCCATGAGCCGCCCAATTTCGCTTTTATCTTTCGCCCGTTCAAATGTCTTGCTATGCCGAGATAGGACATGTTGTGATAAGCATACATTTCAAATATTTCCCGAACAATTTTTGCTTGTTCGGGATTGATTTTTTGGACAAGCTCACCTTTTTCACGGTCATAGCCATAGGACGAAACATAAGAGCTTAATGTATAGCCTTCTTTAACCTTTTTCTCACAAGCCAAGGTTATTCTTTCAATCGTATTTTCCCGTTCAAACTCGGCGAAAATTCCGATTATCTTCAAAAACATTCTTCCTGACGCGGTTTGTGTGTCAATGCTTTCCATGAGTGAATTAAATCCGCAGTGACAATCATTAAAAAGCTCTGTTAAATCTATCAAATCTCTTGTGCTTCTCGTTAGACGGTCGATTTTGTACACTAAAATATTGTCGACAATTCCCGCCTTAATGTCGGCGATAAGTTCATTTATTGCGGGTCTGTCCGGAATATTTTTACCGCTGATTCCCTCGTCGGCATATACTTTATAAAATTCCCAATCCTTAATTCTGATATAATCTTTCAATTTATCGATTTGCGCTCTTATTGAATAACCCTCTTTGGCTTGCTCCTCCGTGCTTACACGAACATAAACAGCCGTTTTCATTCCTGTTTCTCTTTTTCAGCAAGAGCTTTTTTCTCTCTTTCCTGCTTAACCTTCCTTGGTATTGATGTTGTCATAAAAAATTTCAACATCTTCAATTGCAAATCTTCGGGTAATGTAATTTTTTCCTGATTTTTTTCTGTACTCATATATCTGAACCCCCTTTTTTTTATGTATATGTTCGAGATTTTGTCCAATAGTCATTTAATTTTCGGGGTCACATCTGTAACTGAAATCCCGGTAGATTGCATCGCTTGCTTTACACACAGCGCTATATAATAGCATTTAGGTAAGGATACAAAAGATAGGCTCTCTGAAATTGCATATACATGAAACACAGAGGCTGTCTCGCTGAAAAAAGCTAGGCGGTCTCTTTTATGTTCATAATACTTAAGGTTTGTTCATAAATATATAAAAGGATTTTATTACAACGAAAGCGGAGCTGATTAATTTGGAAAGCTTAAACACTCAAGTGCCGCGCGGTTTTTCGCTTAAATGCCGCAGCATAAAAAAAGAAAAATCATATTTTATTTGCAGCTCCGATAAGGGGCTTAACGCCATTAAAAAGGTTTCCTCTTCGCGTGAAGACATCACCATTTGGCACAGCGTTAAGGAAACACTTTACATAAACGGTTTTAAAAACATCGACAGATTTATCATTTCCGAAGATGGTAGTCCCTATGTGGTGGTTGACGGCGAAACATATGTCGCAACCGATTATTTTTCGTCAACTCACAGAGATTCAGATTTTGGAAATCGTGTTGATTTTTCGAAAATTGTTTCCTCTGTCAGCGAAATTCACGGCATTCTTAAAAAAGCGACTCTCGAAAACGAAGAGTTATTTTCGGGCGCACCCATTCTTTTTAATGAAAGTGTTGAAAATATATATAATAAAAACACAAGCGATTTAAAAGGGTATAAAAAGAATTTGTCACGCCAGTCGAGGCTTTCCGATTTCGATGTTATGTTTCTTAAAAACTATGATTTTTTCACTCAAAGCCTTGAAAAATGGCATGATGTTGCCCGAAATTCCGACTATCACTCTGTTATTGACGAAGGAATTTTCAACAATTACATATGCCATAATCTCCTCAAGGAAGAAACTGTTTTGAAATCACCTGACGGCGAGCTTTTTGTTACAAACTTCTCAGAATGCGGAAAGGCTCATTTTGTCAACGACCTTTCTTCAATAATAAAGCGTCATGTAAAATGCGCTGCTTCTTGCGAAGTCTTGCCTTTAAAAGCTGTTTTGGAAATTTACAATGAGAAAAACTCGTTGTCTCACGAGGAATTAATTGCTCTATGTGCACTTCTTATTTTTCCCGACAAATTTTTGAAGCTTTGCGCCAAATATTATGAGCGGAAAAGGACGTGGATTCCTGCGGCTTTCATCGGAAGAATCGCCGAAATTTCCAACATTAGAGAAAACATGGCATTGTATACGAACGAATTTTTTAACAGTCTTTGAATTTTTAATTAATTGACATCATTAACGCACGATAGTATAATAATAATCGACAGAATCCCCTTTTAAATTCGGGAATTTCACACAAGGGAGGAAAACATGAACTATTCCGAAATCTATAATCAATGGATGACCGACCCATATTTTGACGATGAAACGAAAGCCGAGCTTGAAACCATCAAAGGCAATGAGAAAGAGATCGAGGATCGTTTCTATAAAAATCTTGAATTCGGCACAGGCGGTTTGCGTGGCGTTTTGGGTGCAGGAACAAACCGTATGAATATTTACACAGTGGGCTTGGCCACGCAAGGACTCGCCAACTATATTTTGTCTAATGTTGAAGAGGGGAAACAACCCGCCGTCGCTATTGCCTATGATTCGCGGCGTATGTCGCCGGAATTTGCGATAACCTCCGCACTGGTTCTTTGCGCGAACGACATTAAGGTTTATTTGTTTGAAAGCCTCAGACCCACGCCGGAGCTTTCTTTCGCAGTGCGCCGTTTGGGCTGTATTGCGGGAATAGTCATTACGGCAAGTCACAATCCGCCCGAATATAACGGCTATAAGGTTTATTGGTCGGACGGGGCGCAGGTTCCTTTCCCGATGGACGAGGAAATCATCGGCGAAGTCGAAAAGATTAATTCGTTTTCTTTGATTAAACACGCAACAATGCAGGACATGCTTAAAACCGGGCTTTTAAAGTTAATCGGCAAGGAAATTGACGATGAATATACAGCCTTGGTTAAAACGCAGGTGATTAATCAAAAGCTTATTGACGAATCGGGTAAGGATTTGACAATAGTTTACACACCTATTCACGGAACGGGAAACATTCCTGTCAGAAGAGTTTTGGCGGAGGTCGGTTTTGAAAATGTGATTGTCGTTCCCGAGCAGGAGCTTCCCGACTCGAACTTCAGCACAGTCTCCTACCCCAACCCCGAGGATCCGAAGGCTTTTGAACTTGCAATTAAGCTTGCCACAGAGAAATCAGCCGATATTATTATCGGAACAGACCCCGATTCAGACCGTTTGGGTGTTGTCGTCAGAGATGAAAACGGCAAATATACTGCAATTACGGGAAACATGGCGGGTTCTTTGCTGTGCGAGTATGTGCTTTCTCAAAAGCTTGAGAAAAAGACGCTCCCTTCAAACGCCGCTGTTGTTTCGACTATTGTTTCGACCGATTTGACAAAAGAAATCGCCAAAGCCTATAACATTGATTATTATGAAGTTTTAACCGGATTTAAATATATTTGCGGAAAAATCAGAGAGTTTGAGAAAGACCAAAGCAATACGTTTGTTTTCGGTTATGAGGAAAGCTATGGATATCTCGCGGGAGATTACACACGCGACAAGGACGGCGTTGTCGCCGCTATGCTCATTTGCGAAGCGGCAGCTTACTATAAAACTCGCGGAATGACTCTTCTTGACGGTTTGGATGAGATTTATAAGAAATACGGATATTTTAAAGAAACCTTACGAACGATTACTCTTGCGGGAATTTCGGGAATGGAAAGCATTAAAAAGATTATGACCGAATTGAGAACCGAACAGCCGAAAGCCATAAACGGCGTGAATGTAACCGAGTTCCGCGACTATCTTTCTTCCGAAATAGTTGCGAACGGGAAAACATCACCGACGAATCTGCCCGTTTCCGATGTTTTGTATTATGTTTTAAGCGACGGAAGTTGGTTCTGCGTTCGTCCTTCAGGAACAGAGCCGAAAATCAAGATTTATTGCGGCGTTAAGGACATCAGCCAAATCGACGCTCAACAAAAGAGCGACGCTTTAATCGCGGCGATTATGGAAATAATTGAGGCTAAGAAATAAATTATTCGCCGTCTATTAAATATTCATATGATACATTCAAGGCTTTCGATAGTGCTCTTAATTCGGAAGCCTTTATGTGTCTTAACCCGACTTCGATTTTTGCAACTGTTCCTCTCGTGATGTCGCACCCATTCACTTGAAGTCTCGCCGCCAATTGCTCCTGCGACAAACCCATTGCAATCCTTGCTTTCGCAATGTTTAAGCCAACTTCATTCTCTTGTTTAAAATACAGTGCCATCTACGCCTACCCCCAAATAAAAAGTTCCCATATCCGAACATCTTTTCCTTGTTTATAAATTAAATTCATGTTAATATTGTTCCCAAACAAGAACTCATTTTAATAAGGAGAGCTTATTATGAATTGGAACAAGAATAGCGATTCGCATATTTAGTTTGCGAACTTGAACAATATTTAACGAAAGGTATTTAACAACATGATTTCATCTGCAAGAAAAGGCGCTTTAAGCATGGTCGCCGCCTCAATATGTTGGAGTTTGGGCGGTTTATGCCTTAAATATATACCATGGGGTGCAATGAGCATAGTCGGAATTCGCGCATTGCTGGCGGCAATTACATTCGTAATTTACAAAAGAAGCTTCAAGATAAGTTTCACTCGCGGCAACATTATCACTGCTCTCTGTCTTTCCGCTACGACCGTTCTTTTCGTGTTTGCAAACAAGCAAACCACTGCGGCGGCGGCGATTCTTCTGCAATTTACCGCGCCGATTTTCATTATATTGATTCAATTTATGTTTTACAAGACGAAACCAAAGCCGAGCGAACTTACTGCCGTTTTTGTCACAATTTGCGGAATGATTCTGTTCTTCTTAGATCGTTTGGACGGCGGCGGCTTTATGGGAAACATCTTTGCCATAGCCTCCGGACTGTCGTTTGCGGGTGTGTTTGTTTGCAACAAAAGACCCGACACGAACCCCGAGCAGGCGATTTTATTGGGTTTTCTCATAAACATTTTAATCGGCATACCATTCGCCGTTTTTGAAGCGGCAAATCCTTCAATGTGGCTTGAACCGAACGCTTGGACAAGCCTTACCGTGTGGTTCTTTGCTGCGATATTGGGCATTGTTCAAGTCGGTTGCGCTTATATATTTTTCACAATCGGCATCAAAAAAACGCCTGCCCTGCTCGGTTGTCTCATAACCGCGATGGAACCCGTTTTAAATCCTGTTTGGGTTGCCTTGGCGACACCAGAGCGACCCGGCAAATTCGCCATTATAGGCGGCATTGTTATCATTTCGACAGTTGTGTGCTATAATATATGGGTAGAAAATAACAGCAAATTTATTAAAGAAGGAGCAAAATCATGAGCTTTAAAGAAATTCGCAAGATTCCTTCACCCGAAGAAATCATTAAAACCGTTCCTTTATCGGAAAATCTCAAGGCTCTTAAAGCCGAAAGAGACGCCGAAATTAAGAAAATAACCGAAAACAAGAGCGATAAGTTTCTGCTTATAATCGGACCTTGCTCGGCGCACGAGGAGGATCCTGTTTGTGATTATGTTCACAGACTTGCGGTGGTTCAAGAAAAGGTCAAAGATAAAATCGTCATTATTCCCCGAATTTATACCAACAAACCGCGAACCACAGGCGAAGGTTATAAGGGAATGCTGCACCAACCCGACCCCGAAAGCGAGCCTAACATTGTTGACGGCATTCTTGCCATTCGCAGGATGCACGTCCGGGCAATTTCCGAATCGGGCTTGTCAGCGGCAGATGAAATGCTTTACCCTGACAACACGGTTTATGTCGACGATATGCTCAGCTATATCGCAATCGGCGCAAGAAGCTCAGAAAATCAGCATCATCGCCTTACGGCAAGCGGAATCGATGTTCCCGTGGGCGTTAAAAACCCGACGAGCGGTGATTTGACGGTTATGTATAATTCAATTTCCGCCGCGCAGGGCATCCACAATTTTATCTATGCCGGTTCTGAGGTTGAAACAAGCGGAAACGCGCTTGCTCATGCAATTTTAAGAGGTTCTGTCAACCGTCACGGCGAAAGTTTGCCTAACTATCACTACGAGGATTTGATTTTTGCTTCCGAAATGTATACAAAACGAGGGCTTGCAAATCCTATGATTGTTATAGACACTAACCACGCCAACTCGCGCAAAATTTTTTCGGAACAACCGCGAATCGTTAAGGAAACGCTTAACAGCCGAAAATACAACAGCGTGTTAAAGTCGATGGTTCGGGGCTTTATGATTGAAAGTTATATTGAAGAAGGCGCACAGAAAATCGACGAGCATATTTACGGCAAGTCGATTACCGACGCTTGCTTAGGTTGGAAAGACACGGAAGAATTGATTTATTACATTGCAGAAAATGCGTAAATTTCTGTAAGACTTTTTTTCTTTTTTAACGTATATATTTCAGATAGAGCTACGAAAGCTACGAAGGAGGGATTAACGATGAAAGAAAAAACCAAGAAAAGACTTCACCCCGTTTTCGCAATATATTCTGTAGCAGTGACATGGGTAATTTGTGCGTCCTCTTTTCCGATGTACAAGCTGTCGGCTTTGATTGTCGTGGCGCTTCTGTCTTTGTTTGTTTACATGATTGTGAAGAAGCTTTGCCGCGAGGACATTAAGCCAAAACCTGTTTCATTTGAGAAAACAGGTGTGGTTGAAGCCGACACTGTAATTAAACAGGGTTCTGATTTTATAAAAACATTAGACAGACAAAACGCGCTGATTCCCGACACAATGCTTAGCGAGCAAATTGACCGCCTTAAACAATCTGCGACAGAAATTTTCGTTTTTGTTGAACGAAACCCGAACGCGGCAAGGCAGTTAAACACGTTTATGGATTATTATTTCCCGACGACGATTAAGCTGTTGGATTCTTATATTGAATTGCAAAACGCAAGGAATGTTTCAGCCGGCAACATAACCGATTCGATGGTTAAAATCGAAAGCGTAATGGAAAACATCTGCGTTGCTTTCGCCAAACAATTAGACACACTTTTTGAACATAAAAATGTTGATATAAAATCCGACATTGATGTGCTGAAAACGATTATCGCACGCGAAAAATTAGACTGAAACGGAGGTGCGCCACAATGAAACAATCAATATTCTTTAACAAGACTTTTGCTATTTTCTTAACAATAGTAATAATCGCGCTATCTTTCGCTTTAGGCGGCGCAAGAAGCCTTAACGGCGTTCGCGACAAAGCCGTCGCGGTTTTTGAAAGCGGCGACAAAAGCATAGGCAACAACATCAGCAATTTTGTCGGCGGCATCGTCAATTTTTTCACAGGTGACAATGAGAACAAAATCGAATCAACCGACGGAATTTTGGAATGTGTTCGCAACAAAGCCGACGTTTCACAAACCGTTATTATTCTTGCGGAAAAATATATCGTTTCGGGCGATTATGATGTTGTAAAGCTCAAAAATGCGGCGCTTAACGTTAAAGGCACGAAATCGCCCTATAAAATTTTTGACTTCAATCTTGCTATGGATGAAGCGGTTTCGGTTCTTTCGAAAAAGTTAGAAAACGAAGAAATTACAGACATTGAAAAACGCAATTTGGAGCTTGCCGTTTCCCAAATGACAGGTTATAGAAACGTCATGAGCTTGGATAAATATAACAAAATGGCAAGTGATTATAATAAAAAGCTTGAAAAAATTCCTGCGAATTTTATTAAAGCCGCAAGACTTGTTAAGGAATTACCTGTATTTTAAATTAGGCTACGAGCTTTAGGAGGTGTTGCAATTGAAAAACTTCAAATCGGCTTTAATAGCCATTACTCTGGTCGTGCTGTTTGCCCTTTCTTCATCAATTACGGCGGAAGCGAAAGTTCCCGATGCGCTGGGTTATGCCAACGATTTTGCTGGCGTTTTATCTGAGGAAACTATAACCGACATCAACAACCGTAGCGCCGAGCTTGAAAAATCAACGGGCGCCCAGCTTGTCGTTGCTACGGTTTTCGCCACGGACGGCAAGGATACGAATGTTTACGCCAATGAAATGTTTAACACATGGCAAATCGGTTCTTCTTCAAACGACGGTGTTTTGTTGCTTTTGGCAATAGGAACTGATGATTATTGGATTGAAATCGGTCGTGGATTGGAAAGAAGTTTCGGCAGTAAAGCTATTATTACAGTCCAGAATACGTTAGAGGATTATTTCGCGGCAGGTGAATATGACCAAGGTGTTGCTGTGACTTTTAGCGAACTTCTCGATGGGCTTTATTCAGTTATTCCCGCTAAATCAAGCGGCATTGGCGCGGGTGTTAATTCCAATGATTATTCATACAATTACGACTATGATTATGACTATAATTATAATTATTCACACGAATCTACCGAATCAGGCTCGGGGTTCTTCTCTTTTCTTTTCACGATATTTGTTATAATATTATTGTTCTCGATACTTTCCGCTTCTTCAAGACGGCGCAGATATTACGGACCGGGTATTCCTCCTGTCATTATCATGCCGTGGTACAGAAGATGGCTTTTCCCGCGACATCACCATCATCATGGGCATCATCACCACAAACCGCACGGCGGTTTTGGGGGATTTGGCGGCTTCGGCGGTTTCGGTAGCGGCAAACCCGGCGGTGGTTCGGGTGGTTTTGGCGGCGGACGTCCAGGAGGAGGATTCGGGGGCAGCTTTAGAGGCGGCGGCGGTTCATCACGAGGTTTTGGCGGAGGAAGAAAATGATTATTGACATAATCGTTCTGTCGATTTTAGCAATTTGCATATTTATAGGCTGGAAAAAAGGGCTTATTGTCACCGTTTTCAATTTTTTATCGTTGATAGTATCGTTCTTTGTTTCCCGATTGATTTATCCCGATGTTGCGAGAATTTTTCGCTCGTCGGGGTTTATCTATGATAATCTTAAAGACAAAATCGGTGGTCAATTGAGCGCAGGAATCGAAAACTCGCTTGCCACATCAAACGGCATCGATGAGAACTTCTTTTCTTCTCTTCATTTGCCGTCATTTATGACGGATGCCCTTTCTAAAAATTACACAGAAAACGTAAGCGAGCTTTTGAACACCACAAAAACGAACGTGCAAGACTACATCGGCGGATTTATCGCAAATGCAATAATCAGCGTCGTAGCAATGATTGTCACGATGATTGTTATTTTCATCGCAATGCGCTTAGTCGGAATGCTTCTCAAAATCATAACAAAGCTTCCGGTCATTAAAACTATTGATAAGCTCAGCGGAGCTTTGGTCGGCGGTGTTTTCGGTGTTTTAATCGTTTGGACGGTTCTGAGTGTGCTTGTAATATTTTTCTCCCGCGGAAGCACAAACTGGGCAGATTCGGTTGACAAGTCGGTTGTCGCCAAGGTTTTGCAGGAATATAACATCATTTTCAACGCCATTGTCGGCGTTATAAGGTAGCTTTATGAACATTCTCAATTTAGGAATATTCGCGCACGTTGACGCAGGAAAGACCACAACAGTCGAACACCTGCTTTACATGAGCGGCACGACACGAAAGCTCGGAAGCGTCGACGACGGAAGCGCTGTCACCGACAGTCTCGAAATCGAGCGTTCGCGCGGAATTTCCGTTAAATCGGCATCTGCCGTAATAAATTTTCCGAATTTGCGAATCAATATCATCGACACTCCCGGCCACATGGATTTTACGGCGGAAGTGCAACGAGCTTTGATTGCGGTTGACTGCGCTATTCTCATCGTTTCG